>Ga0233444_10000027_pt1 | contig 199220 bp, 185 predicted proteins | sample SI_124_October20_6_FD_182792 | JGI IMG/M metagenome (GOLD analysis project Ga0233444, IMG submission 182792) | Seawater microbial communities from Saanich Inlet, British Columbia, Canada - SI_124_October2016_10_MG | ecosystem: Environmental > Aquatic > Marine > Inlet | place: Canada: British...
GGATGCATTTGGCAATTAACAAATAAATTTCCAGGGGAAATTAGCAAACCATCAAAAGGTTTATTTAAGATTATAAAGCCCCAGTAAATCTTTTGAGCCATCCTTAGCACCATTTCGTGGGGTTTTTTGTTTGGTGGGATGATGGGTAGATTTGGATATGAAAAAACTCTACCCATTATTATCTTTATTATTTTTGATTTATTGGGGATGAGAAGATGAAAAGGATACGACTCCACCTGTAAATAAATGGTGGGAAGATTATAAGTATTCGAGTTATATGGATTTAGGCAGTGATAGTCTTGGAGGAGAGATTCCACCAGAGCTAGGAAGCCTTACCAACTTAACTGAAATGGCTTAATATAATAATCAATTCACAGGTTCTATTCCCCCAGAGATAGGGAATCTAACCAATCTATTTTATTTGAGTTTATCCAATAATCGACTCACAGGAGAGCTACCCGAAAGTATTTGTGACTTTATTGCACGTGCTGAACTAACTTTACACGGTAATCAATTTTGCCCACCATAGCCATCATGTCTTGAAGATTATCCTTTGTGGGTAATGTATCGGTTGGGATACCAAGATACGAGTGATTGTGATTAAAATGAAAAAAACCTATCCATTATTAGCTTTATTATTTTTGATTTATTGGAGTTGTGAAGACCAAAAGGAATAAGTGGGTGACACACATCAAGATGTGAAAAATATCCAAGTGTACATAAAAATAAAATTATTACTATCAATCAAAGTAGCTTATTGAATAAAAAGTTTCGTAATATTTTTTATTCATACAATCTTTAAAATTTAATTGATTTCAAACGATTAGAATTTCCCACAACAGTGATGCTGGAAAGCGCCATGGCAACTTCTGCGATTACAGGGTGAAGCACGCCCACAAATGCCAAAGGAATGGCAACTATATTATAAATAAATGCCCAAAACAGATTTTGTTTAATTTTTGAAAAAGTTGCATTCGCAAGTTTACTTGCACGAAGAACTGACTTTAAATCAGCATTTGCTAAAATAAGTTCACCCGTTTCCATGGCTACATCCGTTCCACTTCCCATAGCAATTCCCACATCTGCTTGGGCAATTGCTGGCGCATCATTTATGCCATCGCCCACCATAGCAACGACAAAACCTTTATCTTGGTAAGATTTTACAATAGTGGCTTTTTCGTCAGGGAGAACTTCCGAGTGCGTTTCATCGATATTCAGTTGTTCGGAAAGTGAATCAGCAATTACTTTTTTGTCACCCGTGACTAAAACACATTTATATCCAGCAGATTTTAAGGATGCAATAGTTTCAAAAGAATCGGGACGAATAGCATCTTCGATTTCAAAAATACCGATACATTCATTATTCAATGAAAGAAATACAGGGGTGCCTGTTAGGGATAATTCTGTTTCAGAATTGGTAAAAGATCCACTTCCAACTTTTAGAATTGCACTCCCATATTTTCCTGAGATTCCCTTGCCGGCTACCACTTCAATTTCGGTTACTGGATCCAGCCCTATTTCTTTTTCCTCAGCCAATTTTATAATGGATTTTGCCAGAGGATGGGTTGATTCTTTCTCCAATGATGCTGCCATTCGAATCAGATCATTTTCCATAATTCCGGAAATTGGATGCACTTTTTTCACCGTTGGTTTACCCAGGGTCAATGTTCCCGTTTTATCAAAAAGGATTGTATCCACTTCATTGAGTCTTTGGATGGCTGCACCATCCCGAATCAAAATCCCATTCTCAGCTCCGAGTCCGGTGCCAACCATGAGGGCTGTGGGAGTAGCAAGTCCAAGGGCGCAGGGACAGGCAATAACCAAAACAGCAATTGCCGCATAAAGAGCCATTCCAGTATGAGAAATATTTGGAATTGACCAAGGTATAAATTTGGAAAATGTGGAAGAGTAGGATTCCATGATATTCGGAAAAGCCATCCATAAAAAGAAGGAAAATGCAGCGAGCCCCAAAACGATTGGCACAAAAACGGCCACAACTTTATCGGCAAAAACTTGAATAGGGACTTTGGTGGTTTGGGCATTTTCCACCAATTGAATCACTTTGGATAAAAATGTTTCTGCACCGATTTTTGTCACTTCAACTTTAATGGTACTGTCAGCGCAAATCGTCCCGCCAATCACTTCATCGCCAACCTTTTTTGTTACGGGAACCGATTCGCCTGTAACAATAGACTCATCTAGGGTGGCCCGACCTTCTTTAATAATTCCATCCGTGGGAATCGCATCTCCTGCACGAACAATCATAATTTGTCCCACCACCAAACTCCGCACATCAATCTGGACTTCTTTGTTTTCCATATCCAAAACAGTGGCTTGTTTTGCCCCAAGACTCATGAGCTTTTGGATAGCTTCTGAGGAGCGTCCACGGGCTTTGGTTTCAATATATCTCCCCGTTAAATGAAAAGACATTATCATACCGGCAATGCCGGAAAAAGATGGAATTCCGATCCAGAGTTGGAGCACAGCAGTGGAGAGTGCTGCCAATGAACCCAACGCAATAAGTACATCCATGTTCGGTGACCAATGAATCATGGACTTCCAGCCACTTGTCAAAGTCTCACGTCCAGGAAAAAAACAAACAATTGTACTTAAAATAAAAATGCTCAGTTCCATGACTTCCATCGATGAAAATGCCATACCAAAAAACATGTGTGCGCCCATCCAAATCATTGATGGAATTGTAAAACCCCATGCTAATCTCATCTGAGAAAAAGCAATTTCCACTTTTACATCTGTTTTTTGTTCCAGATTTATAGGCGTTTCGGTTTCACTTAATTCAGCGCCATAGCCTGTTTGATCTACAGCAGTTATAAGGTTTTCGGAGTCCATGGTTCCAGATACAGTTGCTTTTTCCAGGGTCAGATTTACGACTGCTTCATCCACGCCCTTTACTTTTTTTAAGGCGCTCTCAACGGATCCAACACATCCGGCACAGTGCATTCCGGTAATTTTTAATTCAAGTGATTTTGTTTGATTCATGGATAACTCGCATAATTAATAATAGAAATTGTGGGTTGAATTTCTAAAAATATGAAGATTATATGTTACAGATAAAAAGAAAAATGTTACAAAGTTTCGCCGGATTTCAGACCATCTATAGGGCGACGTGATGGGTTAACATTTTTAAAATAACTGGGGGATAATCCGGTCGTTTTCTTGAATTGGTTCGACAAATGCTGGACGGAACTATACCCTAATTTGTAGGCAATTTCACTCAAGGTTAATTCATCATAAACCATAAATTCTTTAATTCGTTCAACCTTATGTAGAATAAAATATTTTTCAAGGGTAATACTTTCAACCTCTGAAAATAATTTGCTTAAGGCTGAATAATCTCTACCCAATTGTTTTGACAAATAGTGGGATAAATTAGTTTTCATTTCGCCCAGATTTTCACTATAAATCAACTCAATGATCTGGTTTTTAATGGATTCCACAATTTGAGCATTTTTATCTTCTAGCAATTCAAAACCGTTTTGATTAAGGATAGTTTCCACCGGTTCTATATTTTTAGGGTGTTTGGCTAAAACTACTTTTCCTAATTGAACGTCAACTACATCCAATCCCAAGCCTGTTAATTCTTCTCGGACCACTCGAATACAACGGCTACAAACCATGTTTTTGATATAAAGAGAATTCATAATTAAAGAATAAGCATACTGCTGCCTATGATTCCAAGTCCATGCCCATATAGGCCACTGGGTTTCCAATGAGCATGTTCGGGGAGTCGAGGGCGTTCAATTAAAGAAGATAAGTAATAGATACCAGCTTCTTGATAAGTGAACCATAAAATCGCCAACAGAGAGGTAATACCGAGAAAAAGTAAAATTCGATGCATGATTTCCAAAGATGTTAATTCAACAGTAAATATCTAATAAAGTATTTAAAGAACAAAATGATATTCAGATTGAATATGTTTTTTATTTGCTAACGTTAAATTTATCCTTGATTTATAAATAAAAACAATATTATACTGAGTTATTGAACACTAACAAACACCATCGAACCGATCATGTCATTAGTCCCCGATTTAAAACCCATTTCTAAATCATCATTTTCATGCGCAGGAGATGTGGGGTTCACATGGCAAGTTGGTAGTTATTCGAGTTGTGATGGCGTAGTTTTGGCAGGGATTGAAACTCATGTCTGTGTTTACCAAACAGAGCGTGATTTGATTCATGGTGGTCAACATGTGGAAGTGGTGACGGATGCGGTTACATCCCGAGATTCCAATAACCATGGTATTGCATTAGATCGAATTCGGAATAATGGTGGATTTCTTACAACGGTGGAAATGTTGCTTTTCAGTCTTCAGAAAAAGGCTGATGGTGACAGATTTAGGGAATTGATTAAATTAGTGAAATAGGTCTATTCTTATAGGGTGAACCTCCTTCCTTTTTTCACCTAGTTTTTGTGTAAATGAAAGATGGGGATGGAAATGAAGAAATTTCAGCCAAATAAAACACTTGGAACTTTTGTAGAATTTTAATGTATATTTGCCCGATGCGTAAATCAATCATATCAACACTCTCCATCTTGCTTGTGGGGTTCATGACGGTAACTCCGCTATTCTCTGTAGAAAACTGCACCATGCTCTGTTGTGAGCAAATTGAGCTTTCTTGCTGTAACAAGGATAAGCCAATGGACTGTCCCATGGAAATGGCCTATTGTGAACTGAGCACTTTTGTTCCGCTTATGGCAGCGCCATTAAATGAGATTGATGGGAAGACAAATTTTGATTGTTCCTCTATGGATCAAACGCATTCCTATTTTGAAAATGTATCTACACAATTTATTCATCAAGATGAGCATTTTCAAAATCATCACCCACCTAATTTTCATTTACCCCTCTTAATTTAAAAATCTCCTTTTTTTAAACGGAAAATTCCGTTGATGGGATTCGTGCGTCTTGCATGAATCTTGGCGGCTATTATAGTCATGAATGAATTAAGGAGTATTATGAAATCATTTCATAAAATAAACATAAGTTATACCATTGGATTTTTGTTTTCGATCAGTTTTGTCTTTTCGCAGTTTACGGACTCGAACAAAAATTTGAATGGCTACATCCATGCAGGATTAGAGAATAATCCATCCATCCAACAAGCATTTAAGCAATGGAAATCTGCTGAAGCAAAGGTTGGTTTTTTGAAAAGCTTGCCTAACCCTACTATTTCATTTGGATATTTCTTGGAAAGCGTGCAAACGGCTGCGGGTCCGCAGCAGACCAAAATTGGACTTATGCAAAAAATCCCTTGGTTTGGGAAACGAAAAGCAGACAGCAACGCACAATTTGCTAAAGCAGAGATGGCTTTTTATCAGTTAGAGAAAAAGCGATTATCTGTTACGCATGAAATTCGAAATGTTTGGTACGATTATTATTATTTGATACGCATTACGGATTTAACACAACAGAATTTTGAATTGATCCAAAACTGGGATTCTGTGATACGCTCCAAATATGTCACATCTCGAACGGGGCATCCTGATCTCATCAAAACGCAAATAGAACTGATTCAGTTAGAAGATGATCTGTTATCTCTGGAAAACCAAATACAACCTCAGTTAGAGTCATTTCGTAGTTTGTTAAACGATCACACGCTTTTGGAAATTATTGTGCCAGATTCTTTATCCTTCTCATTGATGAACTCGGATAGAAATCACCTTTTGGAGACAATGAATGAATCGAATCCAGATATAAGGATGGTTGGTGCTGAGTTAAACATGAACAAAGCTCACTTGAAAAGAGCAAAATTGAATCGATTGCCAGATTTGGGCATTGGGTTTGAGAAAATCGGGACCGGTGAAAAAAACGGAAGTGCTTTCAGTGGTAAAGATCCATTGGTTGCAAAAGTTTCATTTGATATTCCGCTTTGGTTTGGTAAGAATAAATCATCTATAAAATCTGTTAATCTTGCTGTGGAAGCTGTGGAACAAAAAGTTATTTCAATTCAAAATGAATTAGCAAAAGATTTGGAAAAAGTTCTATATGAATTAAAAGAATCCAGTCGTCAGGTTGAGTTATATCAAAATGTACTTATTCCGAAAGGATTGGAATCACTGGGTGCTACTGAAAAAGCGTACCGATCTGACAAAATTGACTTTCTTTCTCTCGTAGATGCTCAGCGCCGGCTATTGAAATTTCAAATGAAATACGAAAAAGCACTCATCAATTATTTAAAATCAAAATCAAAATTAACGATTTTGATAGGAGGTGAAACATCATGAATTTTATTCAAAATAACAAAAAAACCATTGGATTAATCTTGCTCGCCTTTTTCTTGGGTATATGGTCTTCCGGTGGAAGGTCATCTTCTACGGGAGAATTAACCCAAGAATCTGATTCCATTGAAACTCAAGTTTGGACCTGTTCCATGCATCCGAATGTTCAACTACCAGAAGAGGGGCAATGTCCCATTTGTTTCATGGATCTTATTCCATTGGAGTCAGGCAATAGCAGTTTAAAACCAAATCAATTATCCATGTCCGAAAGTGCCATGAAATTGGCATCAATTGAAACAGTGCCAACTGCCTATGGGATTGCAGAAATGGAAGTCCATTTATCTGGGAAAGTGGAAGTTGATGAATCGCGAATTAAAAATATTACAGCTTGGGTTCCAGGAAGGTTAGAACGTATGTTTGTGGATTATACCGGAATTACTGTGAATAAAGGTGATCATTTGATGGAATTATACAGTCCAGAAGTGTACACAGCACAGGAAGAATTGATTCAGGCAAGGAAGTTGGTTGTATCAAGTTCAGGACAATCTGCATTCGGACAGAAAAATAGTAGAGCAACTCTGGAAGCATCGAGAGAAAAACTACGTTTAATGGGTTTACTGGATAAACAGATAAAAAAAATTGAATCGTCTGAATCGCCCACAAATCTCATCACAGTTTATAGCCCAATGAGTGGAGTTGTTATCCAAAAAAATGGTGTAGAAGGGGCTTATGTTAAGACTGGAACTAATATTTACACCATCGCAGATTTGAGTACGGTGTGGGTGATATTTGACGCCTATGAATCAGATTTGCCATGGCTCGCTTTTGGTCAAAAAGTTACGTTTTCTGCGGAAGCCATTCCGGGAGAAAAATTTGAAGGACGGATAGCTTTTATTGATCCGGTTCTGGATGTGAAAACAAGAACCGTAAAAGTGCGAATGAATGTGCAAAACCCTGATGGATTGATCAAACCGGGTATTTTTGTTCATGGCACTATTCATGCAATCTTGGATGGTGATGGAAAAGCCATCAATCCTGAATTAGCGAATAAATGGATTTGTCCTATGCATCCGGAAGTGGTTCGAGATCAAAAAGGTGATTGTGACGTTTGCGGTATGGATTTGGTGAAATCTGAATTCATGGGGATTGTGCATACACCTAATCATCAAGTTGAAAATTTACTCATTCCTGCCAGTGCAGTTTTAAAGACAGGGAATCGAGCTATAGTCTATGTGCAAATCCCAGGCAATGAACCCACCTTCGAAGGAAGGGAAGTTGTTTTAGGTTCTAGAGTTGGAGATAAATACATTGTGAAATCGGGCCTTAAAGAAGGTGAACTGGTTGTAAAGAAGGGGAATTTTAAAATTGATTCTGCCATGCAGATTGCTGCAAAACCTAGCATGATGAATCCAAGTGGCGGTTCGTCTGGAGTGGGGCATAATCATGGTGGATTGCCCAGTGGACAAAATCATGAAATGCCAGCAATAGAACAACTTGAATCCACATCATCATTTCGCAAAGCACAGACTTTAATTGCAGATGCATACTTTATTGCTGAAGATGCTTTGGCAAAAGACAATTTCAAAGAATCAAAAACTGCGATTTTTGCCATGAATATTGTATTGTCAGCGACAATAACAAAAACATTTGATTTATCTGAGAAAGCCACAAATAAATGGAAAAAAATTCGAGATAATCTTATTTCAGAAACGACGCACGCACAGCATTTTAAAAGTATCGATGAAGTACGAAAAGCTTTCAATGGGTTAAGTCAATCAATATTATTGCTTGAGCAGTCTTTTGGTCATGAATCATCTGATTCTTATTATGAAATATTTTGCCCAATGGCATTTAATAATTCTGGTGCATCTTGGTTGAGTAAAGTGAAGGATGTGAATAACCCTTATTTTGGTGCGAGCATGTTACGATGTGGGGAAGTGAAGCGAGAATACAATGGGAAATCCTTATAGTCTTCCCTATTGTGGGGAAGATTTAGATGGGGTTTAATAATAATGTCGATTGATATCATAAAACATACAATGATACTGGATTGTTCAAGAAGCATGGTGTTTGGAGATAGAATCATTTTTATAAACCCCCTTGAGTCCCCCACAATGGGGGAACTAATAGGATTGGTGAGATAAACAGAACTATGGGAATCAAAATGGTACGAAAAATTGAAAAAAATTGGAAAAATCAATGTTAAATAAACTCATAAAATATTGTCTCAATAATTCATTGGTGGTTGGGGTATTGCTTACGGGCGTGGTGCTTTGGGGTATGATGGTTGCACCATTTGATTGGAAATTGGGCGATTTACCCCGAGATCCAATTCCGGTTGATGCTATTCCTGATATTGGTGAAAATCAACAAATTGTGTTTACGAAATGGCCGGGGCGAAGTCCACAGGACATTGAGGACCAAATTACCTATCCACTGACCACCGCTCTTTTGGGAGTTCCGGATGTGAAAACGGTTCGTTCATTTTCAATGTTTGGGTTTTCATCCATTTATGTCATTTTTAATGAAAATGCGGAATTTTACTGGTCCCGTTCAAGAATCCTAGAAAAATTAAATTCTCTTCCATCGGGAACATTACCTAATAATGTCCAGCCGACTTTGGGGCCTGACGCAACTGCTTTAGGACAAGTGTTTTGGTATACCTTGGAAGGACAAAATAAAGATGGAAAACCTACAGGCGGATGGGATTTACAGGAGCTTCGTACCATCCAGGATTGGACGGTAAGATATGCTCTGCAGTCTGCAAATGGCGTAGCAGAAGTGGCGTCCATTGGCGGATTCGTAAAAGAGTACCAAATTGATGTGAATCCTATAGCGATGCGGGAACATGGCATTCAGTTGACAGATGTTTTTAATGCGGTTCGACAATCTAATTTGGATGTGGGAGCACGAACGATTGAGGTAAACCGTGTTGAGTATATGGTACGAGGATTAGGGTTTATCAAATCGTTGGAGGATATTGAATATACTGTTGTTAAATCAGAAAATAATGTACCCATTTATATCAAAGATGTGGCTCATGTTGCATTGGGTCCTGCCTTGCGTCGTGGAGTGCTTGATAAAGAGGGTGCAGAAGCTGTGGGCGGTGTTGTGGTGGCGCGGTATGGCGAAAATCCATTGGCGACCATAAAAAGTGTAAAAGAGAAAATAAAAGAAATATCTCCAGGATTGCCTTCAAAGACGCTTTCCGACGGAACAGTGAGTAAGGTGGCGGTTGTACCCTTTTACGATCGTACAGGTCTTATTTATGAAACGCTGGGCACATTGAATCATGCATTACGCGATGAAATATTAATCACAATTATTGTGATTTTGATGATGGTCATGCATTTTCGGTCATCGCTACTCATTTCAAGCATGTTGCCCTTGACGGTACTCGTAGTCTTTATTGGCATGAAATTATTCAAAGTGGATGCAAATATTGTAGCATTATCAGGGATTGCTATCGCCATCGGAACGATTGTGGACATGGGTATTGTGGTTACGGAAAATATTTTACGTCACCTTGAAAAATCAAAAGAAAAAACAAAGGACGTAATTATTAAAGCTGTCTCGGAAGTGAGTGGTGCAGTGATTACGGCTGTTTCCACCACGGTGGTCAGTTTCCTCCCAGTCTTTACCATGATGGGTGCCGAAGGGAAATTGTTTAAACCTTTGGCCTACACAAAAACATTCGCTCTTGTGGCGTCGGTTATTATCGCATTAACGATTTTACCCGTATTAGCCAATCTCTTATTGGGTAAAAAGAAAAAGTCTGTATTCAAATTAGAATTTGAGATATTGAAACGCTATCCAAGGTTGGGAAATGGTTTTGTTATTTTCTTGGTCATAATTATTTTAGCCAATACTTGGGCGCCTTTAGGATTAACGAAAGGTTTCTTCCTGAATCTGATATTTGTGGTTTCCTTGATTGGAGTGATTATGAGCGGAATTACCGCATTTACAAAAGTATATCCCCGGCTTCTGCGCTGGGCACTAGATCATAAAGCCAAAGCGTTATCGTTCCCTGGATTCGTAACAATTTTTGGGTTAGTCGTTTGGCTCGGATTTGAAACTTTTACAGGATGGATGCCAAACTTCCTATTATCGACTCGACCCATCGTAACAATGAATCACGCATTTCCTGGATTGGGCAAAGAATTCATGCCACCCTTGGATGAAGGGTCGTTTTTGTATATGCCAACCACCATGCCCCACGCAGGAATGGAAGAATCCATCGATGTACTTCAAGTATTGGACAAAGCATTATATTCAGTACCGGAAGTGATATCTGTCGTAGGTAAAATTGGTCGTGTGGATTCTCCATTAGATCCGGCACCCTTGAGCATGGTTGAATCCATTGTTGCTTATAAACCTGAATATGGTGTGGATAAGAATGGCGAAACCATTCGACTATGGAGAGATCATATTCGTTCTTCCGATGATATATGGGATGAATTGGTTAAAGTTGCTCAAATTCCGGGAACAACATCTGCGCCGAAATTACAGCCCATTTCTACACGGTTGGTCATGCTGCAAAGTGGTATGCGGGCTCCAATGGGCATCAAAGTGAAAGGCCCCGATTTAGAATCGATCGAATCATTTGGTTTGGTGTTAGAAAAACATTTGAAAAACGCACCCGGTGTAAAGGCAGATATGGTTTTTGCCGACAGGATTGTGGGTAAACCGTATCTAGAAATTGATATAAATCGAAAATCCATCGCCCGTTACGGAATTGCTTTACAGCAAGTGCAGCACGCTATTGAAGTGGCAGTAGGTGGGATGCCTATTACGACGACGGTGGAAGGTCGGGAACGTTATCCGGTTCGAGTTCGTTATATGCGGGAATTCAGAGATAAAATTGAATCGTTGGACAATATTTTGATTCCAACGCCAAGTGGCGCACAGATTCCATTGATCCAATTGGCTGATGTGAATTATGTCCGCGGTCCGCAGGTTATCAAGAGTGAAGATACGTTCAAAATGGGTTACGTTCTTTTTGATAAACAAAATGATTGGGCAGAAGTGGATGCGGTTGAATCAGCTCAAGATTATTTGAATGAATTGATCCAAAATAGAACGATAAAAGTTCCAAATGGTGTGAGTTATATCTTTGCGGGCAGTTATGAAAATCAAATTCGTGCATCAAAGAAATTGGCAGTTGTTTTGCCATTAGCATTGGCGATAATTTTCTTAATACTTTACTTTCAGTTTAAGAGAGTATCTACAACATTAATTGTATTTATTGGAATATTTGTAGCTTGGTCAGGCGGTTTCACCATGTTATGGTTATACGGCCAGGACTGGTTTTTAAATTTTGGAATTTTTGGTGAAAATATGCGGGAAATATTCCAGATACATCCGGTTAATTTGAGTGTGGCCGTATGGGTGGGTTTCCTGGCTTTGTTTGGCATAGCAACGGATGATGGCGTTATGATTAGCACTTATTTAGAACAACAATTTAATGAAGATAAACCGAAGACAGTTCAGGATATTCGAGAAGCCACAGTTCAAGCTGGGACAAGGAGAATTCGGCCTGCTATGATGACAACTGCTACAACAATATTAGCACTTATGCCAATTCTAACTTCCACAGGTCGAGGGGCAGATGTAATGATTCCAATGGCAATTCCATCTTTTGGTGGAATGGTTTTCGCCATATTGACTACGTTTGTTGTCCCAATTTTATATTCTATGATTCGGGAACGTGAATTAATAAACTAATTAAAACTGTAACTAAAATAATAAATCACCATCTAAAGAGTAATGGCTTTAATAAATATGAAATTTAAAAACGAATAATGTTTTTCCCCTCTCACATTGCATCCGGGTTTATACTTGGAAACCTGTTGAAAAAGTCACCATGGACGGTTTATCCATTTATGCCAATTCTCCTATTTGCATCTCTTTTACCTGATGTTGATGGATTATTTTCTGATACGGTAGCAGGACACCATACCATTTTGCATACCCCAATATTCTGGATTATTCTTTTTGGTGTGATGATACTCATCCACAAATGGCTGAAAATGGCAATTTTACAACCCGTTTCTTTAGGAATATTTCTGGGCGTTCAACTTCATTTGATTACAGATTGGATTACAGCACGAACTGTTGGCATTCAATGGTTATATCCTTTTAATGAAACTGATTATTTTTTATTTCAAATTCAACCAGAAAATGGACAAGGATCTGTTTGGGAAATGATTCAAAATCCGTATTTCTCATTTTATATGGAAAATGCAGTTTTATTTTGGGCGGAAGTTGGAGTAATTCTGGTAGCTGGTGCGATTTATTCCAAACAACGATTTAACAAGTAGAATAATTTTTATCATTAATTCACTCAAACAAAATAAAAGAAAATAACAATGAAAAACCTCATATATATCACAAGTGTCATCTTCGGCTTTTTATATGCCCAAAATGAACTTTTCATTCCAGAAACCATGAGCGGGAACGAATTTAATCTTTCATTGCAAAATGGAACGACCCAATTATTTGATGGTGATGCTACAGAAACTATGGGCGCAAATGGTGGCAATCTTGCACCAACTCTCATATTTGAGCAGGGTGAATTCGTGAATATAAATGTCACCAATAATATTGGAGAAGAAACCACAATCCATTGGCATGGTATGCATATTTCACCGGAAAATGATGGCGGTCCTCATTCCGTGATTATGCCTGGAGAAACTTGGAATCCCAATTTTACTGTGATGGATAAAGCCTGTACTATGTGGTATCATCCTCATTTGCATGAAAAAACAAATGAGCATGTGACAAAAGGGATCACTGGATTTATTATTATTCGCGATGATGAAGAAGCTGCTCTAGATTTGCCGAGAACTTACGGCGTGGATGATTTTCCACTAAACTTGCAAACCAAACAGTTCGATGCATCCAACCAAATCGTAATTGGTGAACATGGCGATAATGTCCCCATGGTGAATTCAACCATTGATGCATTTGTGGAATTTCCGGCTCAAGTCGTGCGATTGAGAGTTTTGAATGGATCATCCATGCGAGTATTTAATCTTGGATTCTCGAATAATTCAACATTTTACCAAATTGGATCTGATGGTGGTTTGTTCTTGGATCCTATTAGCATGGATCGATTATTACTAGCACCGGCAGAAAGAGCAGAATTATTAGTTGATTTAAGTGATATGACGGGAGAATCTATCGAGCTCAAAAGTTATGGGTCAACTTTGCCTCAGAGCGCTTATGGTATAGCAGGTTTATCAACCATGCAAGGCGTGGCACCATCAGGGTATAATTCAAATGAGCTAAACGGAAATGACTTTATTTTATTAGACATTAACGTAGGTGTTCAGACGGATAATCCTATTTTAACAATTCCAAGTTTATTGGTGGATGTAACACCGATTGATGAATCAGAAGCAACCTTAACAAGGAATTTGCAAATTACGGCACCCAATATGATGCAAAATTCAATTACCGGTCCTTTTGTATTTGATGGTCAATCATTTGATATGAATGTTATCAATCAAACAGTTCAATTGGGTGATACGGAAATTTGGGAAATATTTAACATGTCTATGGTGGCACATCCATTTCATATTCACGATGTCCAATTTTATATTTTAGATCGGAATGGCGTTATTCCACCTGAAAATGAAAGGGGAAGAAAAGACGTCGTATTGGTTAAAAATATGGAAACTGTTCGTTTTATTGCGAAATTTGAAGACCATGCAGATGACGAAGTCCCTTATATGTATCATTGCCATATGCTCCAACACGAAGATGAAGGATTAATGGGTCAATTTATTGTCGAGGGAGAATCGGTTGGAATTGACAATAGTATAACTCTGCCAAATGATTTCGTTCTTTTTCCAGCATACCCAAATCCATTTAATCCCACAACAACAATCAGGTTTAAATTGGTAAAAAGTCAACAGAATGCATCTCTCCGTATTTATGATATTTCCGGGCGATTGGTAGAAACATTGTTGAATGAAAAACTGATTGCTGGTGAGCATGAGATAAAATGGAATGGAGGAAACAATCCAAGTGGTGTGTATTTTATAAGCTTTGAAACGGGTGAATTCTTTTCAAATCAAAAAATTATACTCATGAAATAATAATTTGTGAGAGTTGATATCTCTCATAATATTAATTTAAAAAAACAAAAGGAATCAAACATGAAAAACACAATCATCATTATTATAACAGGGCTCATTCTTGGGCTGATGGCATGTAGTAAGGGCGAAGCAAAACAAGTCAATATTGCATTAACAACAATGCAATGTGGAATGTGTGAATCAACAATTGAGAAAGGAATGGCAAAGGTAAACGGAATAACAAATTTTGATGTCGATATGTCGGCTAAATCGGGTCATGTAACTTATAACGCATCGATTATAGATTTAGCATCTATCGAAAAAGCGGTGTCTGCGTTAGGATATCAAGCCAATGAAACTATAGCGGATCCTGTTGCTTATGAAGCGTTACCGGCATGTTGTAAAGTAGGCGGGATGTAAATAAAATGTGAGCGGGAAACAGCCCCATTTCTATTATTTCCATCACTAATCAAAAAGGATCGAAATGAAATTGCACTTATCACTTTTGCTTTTCTTGTTAATATTTGGGTGTTCATCTCCAGAATTAGGTGAACAACCTTTTGGAGAAGGTAGCCGCTACCCTCATTTAACGAATACTGAGTCGGGTGGTTTATTAGTTTCTTGGTTCGAGCCTGTGGATTCAACAACATTTGGATTATTTTGGTCCGAATTCTCGAATGAGAATTGGTCTGAAAAAAGTCTCATTTATTCATCAAAGAAGTTCTTTATAAACTGGGCAGATTTTCCATCCATTTTTGAACTGAATGAAAATACAATTGTGGTTCATTGGCCAGAAATGAGTGCGGAAGGAACTTACGATTACGATGTAAGAATGGTTTATTCAAATGATCGTGGAAAAACATGGAGTGACCCTGTGATTCCTCATCGCGATGGGAAACATGCAGAACATGGTTTTGTCTCATTTTATAAAAATGAAAATCATGAGTTGGAATTGGTATGGCTAGATGGACGTGAAATGGCAGGCGGTCATGGTCATGGCAGCGGTGGAAATATGAACCTTTACGCATCTACTTTTGATAGCGACTTTATTCAAGGTGACGATATTTCTATTGACGGAATGGTTTGTGAATGTTGCCCAACATCTGCAGTTCAATGCGGTAATGTTTCTATCGTCGCTTATCGCGACCGAAATGAAGCTGAAGTTCGGAATATAAATATTCTTCGCAGAGTAAATGGGGAATGGTCAGAGCCTTATGCGGTTAATGATGATAATTGGATCATCTCAGGTTGCCCGGTGAATGGTCCAAAACTGGCTGAGAAAGATGAGAAATTAGCTATTGCATGGTTTACTGCTCCAGACGGAGATTCACAAATTAATGTGGCCTTTTCAAATGATCTTGGTAAAACATTTTCTAATCCGATTCGAGTAGATGGAGGCAAACCGCAAGGAAGAGTTGACTTACAATGGATCGATGAAAAAACTATTATTGCGACTTGGTTGGAGGCCAATGAAGAAAATTCATCTATCGTGTATCGCAAAATTGGAACCGATGGTTCCAAGTCTGAAATGAACACCATAGAAACGTTAGGTGGCGGCCGGGGAATTGGGTACCCACAAATGGAAATTGTAGGAAATCACATTTTATTTTTGTGGACGAATCCTATTGTAAAAACTCATATCCAATCAAAATGGATGAAATTTTTCATTAATTTTAAAAATGGATAGTTTTTATAAAATTCTTTAATTTTCGATGATGAAAAACAGAAATAAAATTTTAATTCAACGGTTAATGACAGGATTTTTTTGTCTGACAATTATTACACATATAGCGATAGAACCGCCAATACTGTGTTTTGAATCCGACGGTCACATTAATATTGAATCAAATTGTAATAGCGATTGTGAAATACAAAAAGAAGCTGACCACAAAGACGATTGCGGTGAGTGCATAGACGTCAACTTATGGGATTATAATTCGGAAATAGTATTTTTAGTTACATCATCAGATTTTGACATCGATTTTGAAACACTCAATTCAGAATTCAATATTTTTGAAGTTTTTTATCAAATTTCTTCCGTATTTCTGATGAAAGAAATTCAGCAAACAAATTTTCCACCCTTCCTAAAAAACACCATTTTACTTATTTAGACTCTCTTTCTGAAATATGATTCATTATTGGTATAGTTAACCAATATTTTTCAAACATTTTATGAAAGGCGAGTTATGCAAATCCTCTCTCGGTGTATTATATACACCTCATTTACGACTTTGGTATTATGCCAAACATTAGACATAGAAACCCTCGAAGGATTGGTGATTGAACGAAATCTCCATCTCCTGGCATCTTTAAAACAAATAGATATTCAGCAAGGGTATTACGACCAAAGCAAGAAATTGCAAAATCCAAGTATAGAAATAGAATCCAATTCCGCTGTAGAATCTGAAAGTTCAGTGATGGTATCACAAAAGATTCTTCTTGGTGGAAAAAGAAAACTTAAAATTCGTTTGTATGAACTGGAATTAACGAAATCTCATTTTGAACATGAAAAACTGAAACATGAGAAATTAACTGAAGCATTTCAATCGTTTGTAGAGATTTTGCATTTACAGGAAATCAAGGTGCTTCAGAATAATCGTATTTTTTCGGTATTGGAATTATTAAACGCAGTAAGTAAAAAAGTGGAAGCGGGGAAATTGTCTCCCGCAGAAAAATCTCGCGTAAAAATTCGACACTTTAATGAGCAAATGAAACTGCGGGTAACTGACAAATCGCTCAAAACGGCCTGGCTCTCGATTACAACTATGTGGGGAGATGAAAAATCATCCTTCGATTTTGCCGAAGGTGATTTAAGAAAATTATCTATGTTGCCTTTGTCATATTCTTTTAAAAATTCTCCGCTCATTCAATTCGCTGAATTGTCTGTAGAAATTCAGCAAAACAAAATTAAATCAGAAAAAGCTATAGCTATTCCCAATTTTTCTTTGGGTGCTGGATTAAAACAAAGTGATATTCCCGGAAATACATTCCAGATTGGATTATCTGTGCCACTTCCAATATTCAATCGCAATCAGGGAAATATTAAAAGTGCTGTTTATGAATTGGAAAAGGCAGAGTTGGAATTAAAAGCGACGGAATCAGAATTGAAATCAAAAATAATTAATATTCAGAGTGAATTGGAATTACTTTTTTCTGAAACAATAACTCTAAAAGATGACATTATCCCGGAATCCCTCAATGCCTACACTATTATTACAGATGGTTATTTGAATGGACGATTTACCTATCTCGATGTGGTGGATGCACAGAAAATGTGGTTTCAATCTAGAGAACAATATTTGAACGTATTGACTGAATATCATCAGAAGTTCTTTGAATTAGATTATTTGACTGGAAACAAAATGCATAAAAATTTTAAAGAGAACAATTAATCATGAAAAAAACAACTCTTATACCAATTTTCCTTACAGCAATTTTAACATTTTTCTTCACTCGGCAATATTTTATGCAGGGTGAAGAAATGCATGCGGAGAAACATGAAGAAGGTGAGCATGAATCAATAATGATTTTTTCACAGGAATTATTAAATGAATTTGGGATTGTTGTAGAAACAGTGTCTGGCGGTGTTTTGGAACAAACTATCGAATTGCCAGGAGAAATTCAAATTGACCCTGATCGATTGGCACATATTACACCGCGATTCGTCGGTGTTGTAAAGGAAGTTTTTAAACAAATGGGGGAATCTGTAAAAAAAGGCGATCGTTTAGCAATTATCGAAAGTAACGAAAGTTTGACTACATACGAACTTCATTCATCTATGGACGGCGTTATTATTGATATGCACTTTACTAAAGGGGAAACGGCTCAACGCCCGGACCATTTTTTCGCAGTGGCCGATTTGTCCGAAGTGTGGGTGAATTTAAGTGTTTATCAGAAATTTATATCACAAATCAGTTTAGGGCAATCTGTGAGTATTTCAGTTAATTCAGCAATTGCTCAAACAGGAAATATTTCCTATGTGTCACCCACATTGGATAAACATACGCGAACAGCCACAGCTCGAATAGTGTTGAAAAATTCAGATGGGAAATTTCGTCCCGGACAATTTATAACGGGAAATGTAGTGATTAATCAAGGGGAATATAGTGTTCTTATTCCAAAGACAGCACTTGAAACAGTTAAAGGAAAGACCGTTGTTTTTGTAAAAAACCAAAATGGATTCGAACCTGTTACTGTCAAAATTGGTAAAGAGAATCACAATAGTGTAGAAATCATTTCAGGCTTGGAAGCGGGACAAAAATATGTGTCCAAAGGTGGATTTGTATTAAAAGCCCAAATGGCCAAAGGTTCATTTGGCGGTGGACACGGACATTAAAATGAAAAAATTAATTCAATTTATATTAAAAAATCGCTTGTTAGCATTGGCGGGTTCACTGCTGGTTTTGGGTGCGGGATATTCCAGTTACAAGCAACTTCCTATCGATGCATTTCCCGATGTCTCGCCGAACTTGGTGCAGGTATTTACCACAACAGAAGGGTTGGCACCGGAAGAAGTGGAAAAATATGTAACCTATCCCATTGAAGTGGCCATGAATGGATTACCCAATATAGAAAAAATCCGTTCCCTATCGAATTTCGGCTTATCCGTGGTAAATATCTATTTTGAAGATGAGACAGATATTTATTTCGCGAGACAAATGGTAAATGAACGTATCCAACAAGCAAGAGAAAAAATTCCTAACGGATTCGGCGAACCGGTTATGGGACCCATTTCCACGGGAATGGGATTAATTCTTTTCTATTATTTGGACGATGAAACAGGAAAATACTCTCTTGAAGAATTAAGAACGATTCAAGATTGGCTTGTGAAATTTCATCTACAGACCGTTCCCGGTGTAACAGAAGTATTGGGAATCGGTGGCTATGAAAAACAATATCATGTGATTGTGGATCCATTTGCATTATTGAGATTTGATATTACGATTCAGGATATTATTGAAAAAATAAAAACGAATAATTTGAATGTAGGCGCACAGTTTATTGAGAAAAATTCGGAAGAATTTATCGTTCGTTCTGTGGGGTTGGCATCAGAAATCGAAGATGTGAAAAATATCATTCTTAAATCTGAATCGGGCATACCCATTTTCTTGAATCAAGTTGCAGATGTTGAAATAGGCGGAGCAATTCGTCGAGGCATCCAAACTCATAATGGCATGAGAGAAGTGGTATCCGGCATGGTAGTAAAGTTGTTTGGGAGCAATTCGTCCACTGTAATCGGGCAAGTGGAAACGAAGATGGAAGAAATCAATGGTATGCTTCCTGACGGCATCAAAATTATTCCTTATTATGAACAAAAGACTTTGGTTGAAGCATGCGTAAAAACCGTGAGCGATGCATTATTGCAGGGGATCATTCTCGTTATGATAATTCTGTTTCTATTTATGGGCTCCTTTCGCCCTAGCATTGTGGTGGCGGCATCTATTCCATTTTCTGTTCTTTTTGCCATGATTGGGATGAACCTTTTTGGCATTTCCGCAAATCTCATGTCCTTAGGTGGTTTAGCAATTGCTATCGGAATGATGGTGGACGGCTCTATTGTAATTATTGAAAATATTGACAGAGTTTTGAAAGAAAAATCTAATGATGAATCAAAAATACAATTGATTTCCAAAGCGTTTCTTGAAGTAATTCAGCCTGTTACTTTTGCCATTATCATTATAATTATTGTCTTTTTACCCCTATTTACATTGCAAGGCGTAGAAGGAAAAACATTTCGTCCTTTGGCTTACACAATTGCAATTGCAATGTTTGGATCACTCATTTACGCTATGATTCTTTCGCCGGTTCTTTCATCCTTTATATTGAAAGATTCCACAAATAATGGAGAAAAGAAAGATTTATGGATTCTTCGAATAATGAATCGCATTTATGAACCGGTCATCACCTATTTCGTAGAAAATCGAAAAATGGCAGTGTGGCTGGCAGGAAGTCTCATCGTCGTTGGAATGGCAATTTTTCCCAAATTAGGTTCGGAATTCACTCCAAAATTAAACGAAGGAACTATTGTTGTCCGCTTATCCATGGCACCATCCATTTCATTGAATGAGAGCAAAAATACCACGCTCATTGTGGAACGCCGATTGATAAAAATTCCGGGAATTACAGGAGTCGTTACGCGTATAGGTCGTGGAGAAATAGGTGCCCATACAGACCCCGTCAATAATGCTGAAATTTATGTGCTGCTGAAGCCAAAAGATGAATGGGGTAATAATAGTCAAGCAGATATGGAAATGCTGATTCGAGAAGAATTGGAAAATGTACCGGGTGTTTTGGTGAATATCACTCAACCCATTGCCATGTCCGTAGATGAACTTTTAGAAGGAATTCGAGCTGAACTTGCAGTAAAACTTTTTGGTGACGATTTGGAAATCTTGAAAGAAAAAGCAGATGAAATTGCCGATGTCATTCGGAAAATTCCGGGTGCGGATGATGTGCAGGTTGACCAAATTACCGGTACCCCCCAATTACTCATTACCATAAATAGGAATGCAATTGCTCGCTACGGTATCAATATTTCAGATGTGCAGGAAGTGATTCGAGCATCTGTGGGTGGGGAAACAGCAGGACAAATATTTGAAGGGATTCGTCGATTTGATATTTTGGTAAGATTAGCGCCGAATTTCAGAAATACATCAGATGCTATTGCCAATATTCTAATTCAATCTCCGGATGGAGTGGATGTGCCACTTTCAGAATTGGCCCACATTGAAGAATTGGTGGGACCGAGGCAAATTACGCGAGAAAATAATCAACGATTTATTACAGTGCAGTGCAATGTAACGGGACGAGATATTGGTTCATTTGTGGAAGAAGGGCAAGGTGCTATTGATAATTCTATCATTCTTCCTGCCGGATATTTGGTGAAGTGGGGCGGTCAGTTTCGATTACAGCAGGAAGCAAATAAACGATTGGCAGTAGTTATTCCCATTACGCTTATTGTTATATTTTTGTTATTATTTTACAACTTCAATTCTCTGAAAAATTCATTACTCATTTTGTTGAATATTCCATTGGCATTGGTGGGTGGGGTAGTCGGATTATGGCTCACGGGACAAAATTTATCAGTCCCAGCTTCAGTGGGATTTATCGCACTGTTTGGTATCGCTTTGGGAAATGGTATGGTTTTGCTTACGTACATGAATCAACTGGTAAAAGATGGTGTTTCCATAAAGACAGCCTCAATTACAGGAGCCTTATTAAGACTTCGCCCCGTTTTGTTGACAGCTCTTACAACTGCCCTTGGATTGCTGCCATTATTATACGCATCAGGTACGGGAAGCGAAGTACAACGGCCCCTTGCAACTGTGGTCGTCGGTGGATTAATTACATCCACGATTTTAACTTTATTAGTTATTCCAGCATTATATAAATGGTTTTCGGATAAGAAGAATTAAATTAACAATTGAAAAATAAAGGAATAGTATGAAAAGGATTCATCAGAAATTGATTTGGGTTTTCATCTTGATGCCCGTTTTCCTATTGGCACACGGCGTTACCATTGGCGATGCAGGATATATTCAAGAAATTACTGGAATCAATTTTGTTCCATTCATGTATTTGGGTGCAAAACACATGGTGACAGGATATGACCATTTACTCTTTTTAGTAGGTGTCATTTTCTTTCTTTATAAATTAAAAGATATTGGGATTTATGTTAGCCTATTTGCTGTGGGGCATTCTTCCACATTATTGTTAGGTGTATTCGCTGATATTCATATAAACGCTTTTCTCATTGATGCAATAATCGGATTATCCGTTGTGTATAAAGCATTGGATAATTTGGGTGCTTTTCAGAGATGGTTTGGATTTCAGCCAAATACAAAAATATCAACATTAATATTTGGACTATTTCATGGTTTCGGATTGGCGGCTAAAATTATTGAATTTGAATTAGATTCAACGGGCCTACTAACGAATTTAATTGCCTTTAATGTTGGTGTAGAAATAGGTCAATTATTGGCGCTTTCAACGATTTTGATTCTCATTAGTTATTGGCGAAAACAAGGTAATTTCATTAAACACGCCTATTCAGCCAATGTAGTGTTAATGACTTTGGGTTTCATGCTCACAGGATATCAACTTTTTGGATATTTCAATTCATAAAAAAGGGAATAATGAATCATACACATAAACCACCTGAAAGTGATTTGCCCACATCTTCACAACTTTTAAAATCGACCATTATTGCTTTTGTCGTGGCTAGCTTTTTATTATTGCTTGTTATTTTACCAGCAGAATATGGCGTGGATCCTACAGGCGTAGGACATGCGTTAGGTTTAAAGAAAATGGGTGAAATTAAAAAGAGTCTTGAGAAAGAAGCATTAACTGAACCCGAAATATTGAAAGATAATCTTACTAAAAATGAAAAAGTTAAATCGGAAATTTTTGAAGAAAAACAAGATATCATGGAAGTTGAAATTGCATCCGGGGAAGCAATTGAAATTAAGCTCGAAATGAAAAAAGGTGCCATTGCTCAATATAAGTGGTCAACCGAAAATGGAGCTCTAAATTTTAATTTGCACGGAGATGGTTATAAAGGAATGCATAAAACTGCGACTTATAAAAAGGGTAAAATGGTTGCTTCGGATAAAGGAGAATTAGTAGCTGAATTTGATGGATATCATGGTTGGTTTTGGCGGAATCGCAATGATGCTACTGTGAAAGTATTATTAGAAGTAACCGGTGACTTTATTCAGATGAAACGGATAAAATAAATTTTGTAATGAGTAATAAATGAAAAATATACTATTATTAGTTGGTTTATTATTGATTGGATGTCAATCAGATCAAAAATCAATTCATGTAAATATCTATGGTGAATTACGCCAAATTATGCACGGTGGTGTGAGAGATGGTGTTGTTGCGTTAACCGACGTATTGCAAGATGAACATGTGTATGGTTTGGGAGCTTTGGAAGGTTTAGAAGGTGAAATATTGATTTGGGATTCAAAGCCTGTATTAACAAGAGCAAAAAAAGGGGGCGAAGCATCTTTTACAAACAATGCTGAAAATGAGAAGGCTCTTTTATTAGTAACGGCAACTGTTAAAGATTGGATTGAAATTCCTTTTAATAATACACAAATCGAAACATCATTGAATGACTATATCTATCAAATCGCCAAGGATAATAATATTAATCCAGAAGAACCTTTTCCATTTATACTTCAAGGGAATTTTACAAAAGTGAAATGGCATATAATCAGTGATCCTGGACCTGATGGGACTCATGAAGATCATATGAATAAATCTTGGAATCGGACAGTTGAAAATACAAATGCAAAAATTTTAGGATTCTATTCCACAAAACATCATGCTGTATTTACACATCATCCCACAAACAAAAAATACCGAGCCCCAAAATCGTCCGAATACGCCCCTAAAAAAATTCACGTAGGGTAAAACCCGCCCTTAAAACCCCTCATTCTCTTCCAGGTGTCGCATAAGTCTAACCCTGTCTATTTTTGACCATTTCTGTCCAAGTCAAATCTTAATAATCGACTTGAGGTTGCTCCGATTTTATAAAAATAGTGGGCCGCCATCGCCCGATTTTCCGAAAATCCCCGTTCAAATATTCCCCGTCATAATATGGTATAAGAAATTTAGTAGCAGCTATTACACAAGCTGCTCATTTCATTAAACTCAAAAAAGGAGCTATTATGTTAGCTAAAATCAAAACCATTACAAATCTGGGGTCTGTTGTCATAAGCGCTGTGCTCGTAACGCTTCAAGTAATTGACTTGTTTACAAACGAAAATAACAACCCGGCTATTAGCGATGGCAAAGAAACAGACGAAGGCTAAACTTCCCCAGGAGCAGGATGATACCGTAATTGAAGTCAGTCTTCGTCATGTTATTATTCTCTTTTGTGGTATAAGCCTCGCAACACTTGTAGTGGGGACCACATTAATATATGTGAAAGACCACTCGAAGATCAAACGACAACAGGCTTTCTTTGATGGTACAAAGGAAGTCTTAAAACTAATCTCTAAAGGAGACAACAATGGAAGAAAACAATAAAGGGTTTGTTATCCCGGAAAGAATCGAAGTTGTAACAAAGACTGTTGGGCAAATAGCAATAACTATTCTGGTTCTCCGGCTTATTTGCAGTGTGCTTGCACCAAGAATCATTATCGTTGAAAAGCACTCATCATGAGCGGTACAAAACTCAGGATCAATATTAACGGACAAGCTCTTATTAAAACGGGGGAATTATTCTCCAATGCCGTCTTACTTGGAGCTAATGTATTCTTAATAGGAACAAGCTTGAGCAATGCAGTCCGGTTTAAAAGACAGGAACGAATACAGAGTAATCTGCAGCTCGGAGCTGAGATAGCATCAGCGGTGGCAGGCATTACAAAAGTAATCATTGAGCAGGTAGATCATCATGGCCAGACAGATCAGGATCTATGAACCGGAAGGTAGGACATACTCGGAAGATGGTCTTTACTGCAGCCATTGCGGCAATACACAAAATTGGCAGATAGACTTAAGGCTCAAACACAAGGTCGAAAATATGAGCTCAGGTTTATCTGTTTCTCTTGATGAGTTACAGACAAGAAAGATCCTGTTCGCTATACAGAATAACTTAGTGAATATGGTTGATAAATCTGTCAATGAAGATAAAGCCATCTTTCAATGTGCTAATTGTAGTAACACCTGGATAGACTTCCATGAGAGCATCGTGGAATGCTGTTTATGGAACGGTTGCCCAGGCTGCTTTCATTGCGGTCAGTGGATAGGCGAAGATGAGCTTCTTGAAACATGTACGGATTGTATTACAGAAAAGAAAGGCGATATAGATGAAGCCTACTGTGACTCCGGATGTTGTCCTGTGAGTGACTTTGGTCTCCGTGAAGTGATGGACCACTATGGTACTCATTTAACTGAAATAAAAGAGTCTCTCGGATGGGTTTAGGATAAGTCGCTAAAACAAGAACACGCTAAAGGGCCGGCAAATGTCGGCCCTTTTTGTTTAATAACAAACAAGGAGACATTATGACATTTTTATGTGCTGAGTGTGGCAATTATACCTATTTCAAATGTGACGTTCAAGTGTACCGGTCTGTAAATCCCGGTCCTGAAGGACTCTTAATAGATGATGTGCTGCTGGAAGATTTCAACTACTCGGACTCTAACGTGAGAGATGAATTAAAAGACAACGTGGACTACCTGCTCAAACAGGGCGCGGAAGCCATGTATTTTGATTCTTATTCAGGACGGTATGAGAACAGTCTGATTAGCTGTGCACGTTGTGAGTCTAAACGCATTACACCACCCTACAGTGAGTGGACACCCAAAAAAAACCCCAAAAGCCTTGAGCAGGAGCTCATGGATAACAAAGAAGAATTTAAAAACTTAAGAAAGGAGAAAACATATCATGCAAATACGCTGCCAGTCTTGTACAAACCATAAGGACTTTTTAATGCCTTTGTGGGTTCGTGCCACATTTAAGATTAACGAAGATGGAACCCTTTCCATTCTCCATACAAAGCAATTGGAAAGTATTGAGGAAAAGATAGTGGATCAGGGAAAAACAAGTTACGCACTTACCTGCCAGGATTGCAGCGGAGATGCAAAAGTCATCTTTAACGAGTATGCCAAGCTTGATACCCAATCGAATGAAAAACAAGCATTGGAGGGATTATGAGTGAATACAGAAAAGCCATTACAGAACGGATCAAAGAGTCCGTCAATAACTGGATAGAAACATTAAAGAAGGAACAGCCTGAACTGCTCTTAACAAAGCAGTGGCAGATATTGTTTCCAAAAGGATTTAATGAAGGATTTAACTGTTTAAGCGTAGTAACAGGAAGTAAAAAAGGTAAATACCTGATTGCTCAAGTTGAATTTGTTCTTCCCAGGGACCTTGAACTTGATTTTGACAACATTGAACTGGTGCATAAAAACGAGCCTTTTAAAAAAGAGACAAAAGAGACGAAGAAGAAGGCTCTACCCATACCCATAGATGAACCCATAGATGTGCTCAATAACATGATTATTGGAGTAAACAGTTTCCTAGGTTCGCTGAATATATCTGTCCCTTCCATACCAAGCTTTACTGGATTTAATCTTACCGAAAAGCAGCAGCCTATAAGGGTATCTCCTTTGTTATCCACAACTACACAAAATGTACCTGTGGCTGCTGCCCCGCCTTTGAGTGATAATCTGGTGGATAAACTAAAGGGAGAAATGTACAAGAATGAGCATCTTCCCGTTTGGTTGAAAACCATAGAAAACCGTGAGGTCTTCGAAGCATTGATGCAGAAACTTTCTGAAGGGTTCATTCACTATCAAAAAAAGATTGGCCATGCGGTGGACTTAAAAGAATACTTCGACCTGTATGAATCACATCTGAAGGAACAGGGCAAATTGCACTACTACTGCAAATATAAGGGGAAACCCGTAAAACACGACAGTAACGAGTACTGCCTAGAATCGTATTGCAGCAAGATGCCGTATAAGTCCAAGTGCAGCTATTCAACACTAAAGTTTGGAACAACTAACAACTAAAAAGGAGTTTATAAAATGGAAAACAATGTAATCATTGATATCCCTGAAAGAATAGATCAGGATATTGAGGACTTTAAGATAGACGCCATTGATGATGAGAAGAACTACACGGCCAGTCGGATCAAGCTGTGCAGAGATCCTGAAGATGAGTCTCCTATTCTGTTCTACTCGCAGGAGCTATCAAGGAACTTTAAGAATCCCAATGACCCCTTCAGTAAAAGGCATATCATAAAGACCTTTACAGCTGATAACGCAGAAGCGGTTGCCGATGTAACGGTGGAGCATAAGTTTAAGGATACCTTGCTTGCCCATAAAAATTTTGTCTGGGACTATAATCCATTATCGGATATTCATAGTGGGTCTATGAACTTGTTTATGGATGAAGACACAGCAGGGTTTTTGGAAGACATAGGTGTTCGGACAGAGGGAATGGCGCAAGACTTCCAATCACTTGAGAGTGTAGAAGCAACACCTTTCATGGAAGATGTTTCCCTGGATGCAACACGGCTGAAAAACGATCTGAAAGATCTTCAGGGAAGAATGTGGATCATAAAAGATCAAATGAGTGATGAGTTTTCAGATTGGATTGAACCAAAGACACTTACAGATGACGAGTTTGATGAAAAGCTTGCTGTTGAAAAGGTATCGGAAGGTCTTGTTCAGACTTACCTGTCACTAAAGGAACAGATAAGCCAGTTAAAAGCAAAGCTCGGTGAAGTAAACATGACCGTCTTTGAAGAGACTAAATCCAAGATCAAATTACCTAAGATCATAGAAGAAAGGAGTTTAGATGAGCTATTTACAATATAACCTGCCGGGACTGTGGTTCCAGATTTATCGGGAGGTATTAGCATCAAATGAGAAGATGGAAAAAGACAAGTTGGATAAAGGTCAGCTAAGAGAAGTAACAACGAGTATCTTTATTGCCTCTACTCAAAGAGGCATTACAAGACCCTACAGCTACTCGAAGTTCCAAGTGGCTCTACTGGAGCTGACTAAGGGGCTTCACCATGAACCTGAACAAAAGAAGGTTTACACTGCAATAAAACAACTGTTAACCAAAAAGGAGAAAACAAATGAGCACATTAACACTTGACCTGATAACCAATAATGTGCTTGATAAAGTGTCTGACTCAGAGCTTGATAAAGAGTATCGGAAACGATTTTTTCTTTCAGCTGGAGAAGAGCTCCATGGTGCAGAGGATGCTGCAAAGCATTTTAATATGCTGTTTGGTGAAGACCCTGCAAGAGAACATTTTGGGATTATCTATCTGAATGGCGCTAACAAGGTGATTAATAGTGAAATATTGTTTACCGGCAGCTTAACTACTTCCGCGGTGTATCCAAGGGAGGTCATTAAACGGGCTATTGAAGAAAACGCAGGAGCTATTCTTGTAGGCCACAATCATCCATCTGGCAATAAACAGCCAAGCTCGGATGACCTTGCAATCACTAAGAAAATCAAGGCGGCTTGTGAAACTGTGGATATTACGCTTCACGACCATTTAATCGTTACGAGTATAGGATACTATTCCTTTGCTGATAATGGAGTTTTATGATGCCCATGTACGAATACCAAGTGAATAGGGGCAGGATTTAACGATTCTGCCCCTTACGCGGATAAAATAAAATTTACGGCCGGGGTGATGTGCGGGTGAAAAATTTAATTTTAACGGGGGCTCATCCTAAAACTACTCATCCGTTAGGTTGTGTTGTTTTTTGGTGCTTTACTCAGTGCCTTACTCATGCTTTACTCATTGCCTTACTCATTGCTTTTGGTCGTGTTTTACTCATTGCTTTTGGTCGTGTTTGAGTTGTGAAACATTCATTTTTTTTACATTAAATCGTAAGTATTGATTGACAAAATTTGGTTATTCGGTTATATTAAAAGCACAGGGGGCTTAATTCTCTGGAGATGAAAATTATATGAATATCCTCCCCGATGAGACCCTCATTAACTAGAAACCAACGGAAAATAAAAACATGAAATCAGAATACTATACTACGGATTTTTATCTGACCTGTTTTCTGACCCTCAACGGCCAGATTATCAGAGAGATAAGACGGGTTGGAAATTCCAGCCAGATGGAGTTTGTATTTACAGACTCCGAGAAATTAAAGAAGTTAATGGACGATTATTTTTGAAACAGGGCTCCTGTAGATGCCATGACATATAAGGACCAGATCAGGAAAATTAAATCGATTCTTTATAATTATTAACAATTAATCAAAATAATAAATATGAAAATTAAAATAAGTAAATGCAGCAATTACGATGCTACGAAAGGTAAAGACTTCAACAATAAAATAGTTGCCCAAGGATGGGAACTTCAGGAAATAGACTGGGATGAAAATAAGCTAAGAGAGCTCGTCACGCTGAACGGCATTTCATTTAACGAATATGACAAAGGTCACAGAATCAATAAGAACTGGAAAGGAAGTCACGGTGTTATGCTGGACTTTGACGATGGGGCGATGACGGTAAGTGATCTGTTAGATTATCAAAAAACATGAAAATATAATTCCCTTATTTTTTCCAGCCAGAACCATCAAAATCCGAAAGAAAAGCCGAGCGGCGAAATCATTCCTGCTTGTGATAGGCTCAGGGTATTCATTCCATTTAAAACGTGTATAAAAAATGAGTTTGACAGGCAGGCAGTCGAGGCATGGTTTAAGAACAACTATAAATCTATTGATACAACCTGCATGGAAATGGCTCGTTATTTTGCCCATGGCACAACCGCTGTATGGAAGTTTGCTGACAAGAGTAAATGCCTGGATTGGACAAAGCTTAAAGATCTTTATGATAAAGAAAAATACGATTCGGATCAATTAAGGCTGGACGACATAATAATTGACCATAACGGAGATGAAGTCACTTTTCAGGACCTAAAACCTGACACGTCAATTTTCTGTCCTGTCTGTGGAGAGGATGAACATCGAAGCAACACAGGTCAGCACAATGCAGTCAAATTTATTAAAAAGGATGGGCTGCCTTTCATTTACTGCAGCAGCTGCAAGTCACGGAGCATGGGTTATAAAGGGAGGGGCAATTATTATTTACATTCGAATGACGGCTATGAGATCAAGTCAAAAGAAAACAATGCCATTGTGTTTATTGACACCTTGAAATGTAAGTTTTTATCCGGTTGTAAAGAAAATGGCATGGATGATTTTGTGATCAGGGATATTTCCAATGAGTATCATGCACGGCAGTTCTGTGAGAGCCATGAACTTCCCATTCCAAAACATTTCATGAGGGCCAGATATGAACTTCTATTTGATAAATACGATAGAACCAATTTTGAAGAAGGGTATGTGAATAAATATGCTCCTTCAAAATATCTGTTAAATCCTATTCCTGATTCCTATTCCCCTGAAATGCCAAAATACATTGGGAAAATTATTAACCATGTATCGGGCTTTGATAAAGAGATTACGAAACGCTTCATTAATGATATGGCAGATTTTATTCAAACCCGCAAAAAAAGAAGGACCGCATTTCTATTCCAAGGGACAGAAGGGACCGGGAAAGGTTTTCTGTTTACGGTCGTTTTTAATAACATATTTGGTTCGGACTATTGTTCACAGACCGACATGCACGCATTTAAGGGTCAGTTTAACAGCTTTTTGGAAAGTAACATTTATGTTTTGGTCAATGAAATATCTGGAAATTTCTCGTCACATAATGAGAATATGAGCACCATTGAGAAGATAAAAATTGCTATCACTGATGAGGTTATACAGATAGAGGGTAAAGGCAAAGACAGGTATAATGGGAAAAATAACTGTTCATTTGTTTTCGCATCCAACAGAGATAATGCCCTTGTAATTCCTATCGATGATAGACGTTTCAATGTTGCACCGAAGCAGGAACAAAAAATTAATGAAACTGAATGGTGGCTTTGTGATGATACAATGGAAAAGATGGTTTTATCAGAGCTTCAGGGGTTTGTATGGTATTTAAAATCATATTCTGTGGACAAATCAATAGTAAACCGCGTTATTGACAATGAAGCAAAGCGGATCCTGCAGACCTTGAGCATGAGCAATGCTGACCTTTTCTTTAATGCGCTTAAAACGGGTGATTATGATTGGTTTTTGGAGAATTTCATAGAAGAGAGTTGGAATATTAATGTCAACGAAGCCAAAGCAGTACGCAATGCTCTGGGAACACCGGACTCAAATGGTTATGTAATTATCAAAAGCGGTAATCTGTGCGTTTTATACAATCACATGAATAGTAAATCTCTAACTCCCCAGAGTTTTGGGAAATTGGCAACTGCAAAGTTGGGCGAAGCTAAATCTCATCGCTCAGGCAAGAAGGTAATTCATGGTTTTAAACTGAAGTTCACATATCCGCCAGGCCATACCATTGTTACTCCTGCAGAAAAAGATCAGGAGAGCAGCAAATTATTCGACTAATTATGTAAGAGCATGTAAGAGCATGTAAGAGCATGTAAGGGCTTGCTCTTACACTGTAACTAACTATATAACTTAAGATATGGAGATAAGTAGTCAAATGTAAGAGCAAGTCATAAAATTGTTATAGAAAAGAAAAATATAAAATATAAAAAATAAATAAAACAGTTCTCTATAGCAAAAAAGTTGCTCTTACACTCTTACATCTCTTACAAATGTGGTTGATCGCACAATGAGCAAATAAAACAGGTGTCAATTTTATATGCATAATGTTACCTGCACTAGTATTTTTACAAAAAGTGCTGTAAATAAGCTTACTGAGGTTCAAAATGAAATTATTAAAGAAACTGGGGTTTAAGAGCCGAAAGGCTAAGATCATGTCTAGAAAAAAAAGAGTTGAAGAAAAAAGAAGAATAATCATCAACACAGATCCTATTAACCTGGATCAATTACGCATAAAAAAAGAAGTGGACCCAAATTAAGGCTAAAAGGGAAGCAACAGCGCTTCCCTTGTTTGGTTTATCCTTCAGAAGAAGGCTCCGACTGTTCAGTCTGGGCGTCTTCTTTTTCCCATTTCTGCTGAAGGTCTCGTAAGCCTTTTTCAGCCTTTTTCCTTACAGCTGGAAAAGATCGGCCTGCGATAAAGCCGCCTACACCTGCAAGGGTGTTCTGCACAGCTTTGTTATTCCAGGCTGTCTGTAAGCCCTTTAAATAACCATTCATAATGGTCTCCTTTTTTAGTTACGTGCTGCCAGCTGCAGCACTTTGTTTACGTATGTGTCTTTCCGATAATTCAAGATCCCTGCTTTATCTACTCTCCCCGGTCCTTCATGGTATGCTTTCAGCATTTTCTTTGTATCACCATTATACTTGCCCTGCAGCCAAGACAAATAAAGCACACCTAAAGTGATGTTGACATATGGATCAAACAGATCAGCCTCGCTACTTTGCAATTGAGATGCTGCTCCTTCACTGATCTGCATGAGTCCTTTACAGTCAGCACTACTTAATGCAATAGGGTTCCAGTGGCTTTCTGTAGCGATTACAGCTTTAACGATCTCATAATCCACATCATATTCCCCGCATAGACCGTAAGTGTAGATCAACAGATGTTTCAGTTTACGTACGGCAAACCCCGGTCTGTATTCATCCTGGATTTGTAACGCTTCTTCATGAAAATCAGGTATCTCTTCCTGTTCATTTTCGCATGAGAAAAACAGAATCAGGATAATGAATGATAATAAGACGCCCGCAATGAATTTTGTCTGTTTCATAGGCACTCCTTTTTTGATGTAAAGCGATTGATGAATGAAATACAGGCACAGTAGTGCCTGCTACTCAGCGAGAGACTTTCATTGTCATATGTAATTATGTGTTTAAAAGACTCTCACCTTTCTTATTCCAAAAAACACCTGCAAAAGCCCCCCCCCCAACAAAAAGCGGGTACCTAAGGCTCCGCCCCCTACCGGATCCACCAGACGAAGCGACCACGTTTTCCATATGAAAAACGGCTTCCTAAAATATTTTTGGGAATTTTTTTAGGGGTTATAAAAGGCTGACTCAGAATATATTGAAAATCCTTAATTTTGGAGTACTATGCCGAGCAAATTATTCAAGATTTCTTTTAACAAGAAATGGTCAATCTATTTATAATTATGTTTTTAGTTAAAAACGTCATTTCACATAGATGCCATCCTTCACAACTTGAGATATTTAATTTTTCTCCGAATGAGGATACTTATTTCTATTCGCCTAATGGTCTCAATGAGCCACTTATCCCGGATAAGATAATCAAACAATATGATGGAACTCATAAATTAGTTGATTCTCCTCTGTTTAATAATGCAGGAATCGCTAGTTTTCTTTGTGAAATTGGTAAAAAAGGATTATACAATCTTATCTTACCTGAAGGAAAAATTATTGATCAATTAACACTCAGTAAATCAGAGATATATTTAAATATTTATTTTTCTGACAAATCTCTCCTGTATTCCTTTTACAACCCTACAAGTAACGAGCAATTACCCCTTGATATCAAAATCGTTGATGATGATAATGGGCTATATCAAAAAATAAAATCGTCCCCAAAAGACCTATCTATAATATCTGATGAGAAAAACAGATTATTTAACCTTGGTCAAGTAAAAAATATGACAGGTGGTGAAGATGATCCATATGCCTTTTATTCTGAAGGAGATAGGTGGTTTTTCACGTTTGATGGGAAAGAAGTAAGAAATATCAACCGTGTGGATGGTTTTGATTATATCCATACTCTTTTAGATAATCCTAATAAGCGATTTGATTCCTTGGATTTACTACGTGGGCTAAAAGGACTCTATCAGGAGCCAAACATTTTAGCACAGGGTTTATTAAATGAAGATAATAATTCAATGAGCATCACAAAAGATTTAGGGAAAGACCCGAAATATGATGAACAATATATACGGCTTCAAAATATAAGTATTAATAATTTGAATGATATGATTCAAGAATTAGAAAATGAAATAAAATTAGCTTTAGACGATGGTATGATGGAAGATGATGATTACATTGTTGGGCGTAGAAATAACATAGAAATATTAGTTAACTCAAAATCGGTTTATCAGGATGGTAGTGAAAGAAATAGACCAAGAGAACAGGCAAGGCAATCGGTTCAAAAGGCTATAATCCGATGTGCGAAAATAATACGGCGTGAACTACCAGAATTGGCAGACTATTTACGAATAGAATCAGAATATAAAACCGGCAAAAAGATACAAACAGGACATACCTGCATATATGTACCTGGTGAAGAAATTCTATGGAGATTATTTAAATAACTCAGATTCAACCCACAATATAATCGTCTTAGTCCAAATCCCTGTTGTTTGATAACCAGGGATTTTTATTTTATAACCCATTCTCCATTATCCCAATTGTTAGCGGGATAGTCTCCAGCTTTACTAATGACATTAGATTAACCCAATTTTTCATATTTTAAATTTACAGTTCACAATTCGTGAACACGGATGTCACCCTTTTCATTATAAGCAACATAAATTAAAAAATCAAAATTACAAATGGAGATAAAATGAAAAACAAAAATCATTTAAAACAGGAAAAATTATATAACCAAATTTTAAAAAATGATCCTGATGATTATTTTGCGATGAAATGTTTGATTGACATCTTCAACGAGCTGGGCAAAACGGAAGAATTAGATGAGCATCATAAAAAATTATCAAACTTGAAAAAAAATTGGATTAGACATTATAAATCAACACCAAATGGGAAAAATTTCAGTCAAATATTTTCAGATATTAAGAATGGCAAAATTAACTGCCGGGAAGGTCAATTCAAATCTTGGGACGAACTTTGGGTTGACCTAATTCGTGACGGAGATATTTCTTCCGCGGAGTTCCATTATTACCGTAGCGAGGAAACCGTTGGGCAATGCTCGGCAATTTACCTTGAAATTGAAAAATTAATTGACGAAAACGGGACAATTTTGAATGAAATATTATTATCGCAAGCTGAAGACGATGATGATATCGACGAAGCGCTTGAATTGTGCGTGCTAATATTGGAAAAAGACCCAACAAATGAAAAAGCGCTCAGATATTTAGCCATGGATGCCTTTCAAAACCTGGATGAAAACTCAATTGGGATTACGATCAGTTTACTAGATAAAATTTACCGGGAGTGCAATGGATGGGCTGATTCGGAAATCATGCTCAGATTAGGAATATGTTATGCAAGCACTGGCGATGTATGCAGAGCGTTGGAATTGTTGAAAAAAATTGAAAAAACGGAACGTAGAGCTGAGAGGAGGCATTGGGCTTTGGGCAAAATTCCTAAATCAGAAAGGCCTTCACAAAAGTTGAGTTTTATGATTGGAAGTATAATTAAAGAAATAGAATCCACGAATATTAACTAAGGAAAAAAATCATGGGAACACGAAGTTTAACAATAGTCAAAAAATCATTAAGTCAATCGACTAAGGAATTGGTTGTGATATATAAACAAACAGACGGATATCCTGAAGGGATGGGTATGAAACTGGCGAATTTTCTTGAAGGGTATAAAATAATAAATGGAATACCACCAGACCCTGATCCAAAAAGTGCTAATGGAATGCATGATTTGGCAGCTCAGTTAGTTGCTGAATTCACAAACGGAATTGGTGAAATTTATTTGCACCCTTCAGGGACACGAGATGTATGGGAGGAGTTCATTTATTATATTTATCTGGGACCAGATAATATTCTCAGGATTCAGGTAGTACAAGCGTGCCGTATAAAAGATAACCAATCAGGCGAATGGAATATGGTTGAAGACAAAATATTTGATGGGACGCCTACCGAAGTGAAAAAATGGATTTTGGGTTAAAGTTTTCACCGCATAATCCGGTATAAGAACTATGGAAAAGCTCTTCACAAAACAGCAAGTTGCGGATTATCTAGAAGTCTCAGTCAGAACGGTTGACCGTTTGTTCGATGATATAAAATTCCCGGTGTATCATATACGCCACCAGGTTCGGATACCGCAATCGTCTGTTGACATGATTCTAGAAAAATCCCTGTCCAGTGAAAAGCTTGTTAAAATAGTTAACAAAATACTGGAGGTATAAATGGCTACAATGAAAAAGGTGGTTTGGAAAGATGGGACTGTTTCATATAAAATTAGCTTTATCCATCCACATAATAATAAATGGACATCAAAAAGTGTTAGATGCTCTTATAAAGATGCATTAAAAATAAAAGCAGATATTGAGAAAGACGTTGCTTTTGGAAAGATCGGGAAAGAAAACCCAGATTTTAGAAAAGTATTCTTTTCTCAACTCAAGACAAAATACATCAAAGACTCAAAACGAAATAAAACAACAAAAACAACTGAACGGGAAGAAATAGTATTAGCAAATTTCACTGAATATCTAAAAGAAGATCTAGAATTAAGTAAAATCACTCAAGAAAAAATAGATGGATTCAAAGATCTACGATTAGACAATGATAAAAAACCAGCTACTGTATCGATAGAGATAAGAGTGTTAAAAACGATGTTTAATAGAGCGATTGATTGGGGACTCATTGGCGTAAACCCTGTGAAAGGAGTAAAACTTCCTAAAGCTGACAATATTTCGGTGCGATATCTAACAAAGAAGGAGATAGAAAAGTTAATCACAACTATCCAAGACGATGGTAACATCAGATTTCTTCGTATTGTCAAAGCGTATTTACATACGGGTGCAAGGCGTAATGAGTTACTGCCACCGCTATTTACCTGGGATAATGTGGATTTTGATGAAAGGAAAGTGATGATTAACGGGCAGAAAGGTCAATCAAAACGGTTTCTACCAATGAATCAAACATTGTTTGAATTGTTTACAGAGATCAAAGATAATGATCCTAAAACACCGTTTAACTTTAATCCTGACTACATTACGAAGAAAATTGCAAAGTATTATAAGTCTGCCAAGATTAAAGGTGCGAATACCCACTCACTGAGGAAGACGTTTGGATCCTTACTGATCCAGAATAATGTAGCGGATATTTACACTGTATCAAAGCTGCTTGGTCACGCTTCAGTTAAAACAACTGAGAAGTATTATGTGGATTTAGTTGATGAAAACTATAAGTCAGCTTTGGATGGATTGGATAAAATAATCTGATTAGCTACATTACTTTAACGGTAAAAAGGAAGCTCCTTAATCAGGAGCTTTTTTTATTATAAAAATGGTTATTTAATATTGAATAAATGAAAAACGAAGACTGGTATACGACAGGTGGTTACTTCAAAAACGGTCTATTTGTGTCTATTTCTGTCATATCGGGAAAGTACAAAAGGGCAACAAAAAACCCCGAACTCTCGACGAGAAAACGGGGTTTAAGAGAGCGGGACCGAAGGGACTCGAACCCTCGACCTCCGGCTTGACAGGCCGGCGTTCTAACCAACTGAACTACGATCCCAAAATTTTATTTTTGTTTGTTTTTCTTATATATCAAAGAAGCAGGAATTAAAATCAAATATCCTATAAAAAGAAAAACGGGTGCAACTGATAGACTCTGAAAACTATAAGTCTCACCCAAGGCCATAATTACATAACCAAGAATTATGGTAATTATTCCAACAGCAAATAAGATATAATTCTCTTTGCCATATGACCAGCTTCCGAAGAGGTCATCTGAACTGTCCTTACCATTGTGAAATAAATTACTCATGACTCTAAAATTACGATTCATGTTATGGCAACAAAAGGTCTTTTTATTTATTTTTTATTTTTCATAAACGAAATTGACACACACATTACAGAGGGGCTAATTTCACCTCTTTAAATGAGCGTAGAAAGAAGTCCAAAATTAATCACCACATACTTTTTAGTTTGTTTTTCAATAGTCATATGCACTGCATTTTTAACTTTGAACTACTGGCCGCAGACTAACATGGAAAAAGTAAGTAAACTTAAAATTATTCACGGTCAATCATTGGCAGCTATATCTTCTATGATGAGCCAAAAAAACATTATCTCTAATCAGTGGGTTTTTGAAGTTGTAACTAAATTAAAAGGTCTAGATAAATCGATTCAAGTGGGAACTTTTAGATTTAATAGTACACATACAAATCAGGATATTATAAATAATTTAGTTTTTGGCCGACCAGATAGAAAAAAAATTACATTTTTAGAAGGCTGGAATTTGAAGCAAGTTGCTGGGCATCTTGCTGATGTTATGAAATTTGAATATGATGAAATTATTTCGCTTCTAAAAGATGAAAAGTTTATCAACGATTTAAATATTAATTCGAAGACTTTAGAAGGCTATTTGTTTCCTGAAACATATTACTTTTTTGAGGGAGTTGATAAAAAAACTATTATCAAAAGATTGGTTAAAGAACATTTTTCTTTTTGGAATGAAGAAAATATTTTAAAAGCTGATGAATTAGGCTTTACACCTATTGAAATTGTTACGCTTGCCTCAATAATTGAAGGAGAAGCCATATACGATTCTGAAAGACCTATTATATCTGCGGTTTATCATAACCGATTAAAAAAAGGAATGAAGCTTCAGGCTGATCCTACAGTTCAATATATAATTAAAGATGGTCCGCGAAGACTATTAAATAAAGATTTAAGAATCAAATCACTATATAATACCTACATGTACAAAGGTTTGCCTCCTGGTCCTATTAATTCTCCAGGATTACAATCTCTGCTTGCTGCTTTAAACCCACAAATAAACAATTATTTTTATTTTGTTGCAAAAGGAGATGGTTATCATACTTTTTCAAAAAATGAGAAAGAGCATGAGCGAGCTAAAAGAGCCTTTCAGCGCGTAAGAAAAAAAGTTAATCGACAAAGGACAGGATCATGAGTTTAAAAGCACTTAACAAAACACAAAAAGAAGCTGTAGAAGCTGTTAACGGTCCAGTATTGATATTTGCTGGAGCGGGAAGTGGAAAAACTAGAGTATTAACTCATAAACTGTATCATCTAGTAAATGAGGGATTGTTTAAGCCTGAAGAAATTTTAGCAGTTACATTTACAAACAAAGCTGCAAAAGAGATGAAAGAAAGAGTCTTGAAATTGCTTAAAACCAGTGATCTTAATTTATCTATGGGTACCTTTCACTCTATATGTGCTAGAGTTTTAAGGGAGGATATAGATGTTTTAGGTTTCAGCAGACACTTTGCTATTTACGATGTAAAAGATCAACTTGACTTAGTAAAAGTCCTTTTTGAATCATTTGAAATATCTAAAAATTTGATTACACCAAATCAATTGAGGAATCAAATTAGTCTCTTTAAAAATAAAATGATGGAGCCTAAAGCTGTTGAAAGTAAAGCTAAAACTATTTTAGAGAAAACTGTATCAAAAATATATAAAGAATATCAGAAAAATCTAAAATTGAATGATGCACTTGATTTTGATGACTTATTGACTTTTCCACTTGAAATTTTTAAGAAAAAACCTTCTGTTTTAAAAAAATATCAAAAGAGATGGAAATATATTTTAGTGGATGAATACCAAGACACTAATCGCGCTCAATTTCAGTTTTTAACTAATTTAGCTAGTGCTCATGAAAATATTTGTGTGGTTGGAGATGATGATCAGTCAATTTATGGTTGGAGAGGCGCTGATGTATCAAACATCTTAGATTTTGAGAAAACATTTTCTTCATGTAAGGTATTCAAATTGGAGAAGAATTATCGATCAACCCAAGAAATTTTAAATGCTGCAACCGCCGTTGTAATGCATAATGATAAGAGAGAAAGTAAAAATCTTGTTGCTGCAAACGGCTCGGGAGAAACACTTGGGCTTCTCGAAACCATCGATGAGCAAGAAGAGGCAAGCGCTGTAGTCTCATCAATTGAAAAAGAAATTAAATTAAATAAAAGGACCTTTAATAAATTTTCTGTTTTGTATAGAACCAATGCACAATCTCGTGCATTAGAGGAAAGTTTTATAAGACAAGGAATCCCATACAATATTATTGGAAGTGTTCGATTTTATGAAAGAAAAGAAGTAAAAAATGTGATAGCCTATCTCAGGCTAGTTGTGAACTTGAAAGACACGATTTCCTTAAGGCGGATTATTAATTTCCCTGCAAGAGGAATTGGGGCTAAGACAATTGATAAATGTGTCGAACAGGCGAAAAAAGATAAGATAGAATTTATTGATGTTTTAAAAAATCCAAATAATATGGAGATAAGAGGCAAACAAGCAGATGCGCTCTTCAAATTTTATAATATTATTATAAAATATCATGATTTAAGAAAAAAATTAAGTGCAAGCGAATTAGCTAGGAGCTTAGTTGAAGAAATTGGAATCCTAACTCACTTCAAAGAATCTAAAGAACCTGATGCAAAAGATAGATTTGATAATGTTGCGGAACTTTTAACAAGTATCGAAGAATTCTCCGTTCGTAATCCAGATTCTGAGCTAAGTACATTTTTAGAAAACGTTTCTCTTCAAACAGATATTGACAACTGGAATGATACTGATAATCGAGTTACTCTAATGACAATTCATTCTTCAAAGGGACTGGAGTTCCCTGTCGTATTTATAGCTGGTATGGATGAAGGACTATTCCCTTTATTTAGATCGCTGGATGATAAAAGTGAACTTGAAGAAGAGCGAAGGTTATTTTATGTCGCTTTAACGAGGGCTGAAGAAAAAGTCTATCTCCTATATGCGACAAATAGACGTAGGATGGGTGCTGAAACTGTGAACGGGTTACCAAGTAGATTTATAAATGAAATACCAAAAGAAGCGCTCGATAGAATCAGTTTTAGTTCTGCTGTCACAAGAAAATTTGTAGCAGGTAAACGAAAGAAAGATGGCCTCACGCAAATGGTTAGGACAGTTACTGATTTTGATGATTTTCAAGTAGGCGATAATGTTGAACACTCTATCTTTGGAGCGGGAAAAATTATGGCTTTGAGTGGAATAGGAGAAAATCAACGAGTTGGTGTAGTCTTTAATGATGGAACTAGAAAAAAGCTTATCGTAAAATTTGCAAACTTAAAAAAAATATAAACTAATTATTTTTATAAAAAACTGTAAATTAGTAAAACGTTACATTTAAAGATTATGAATCAAATAAATATTCTTAAAAGCATTCTTAAATCCGAAGGCCTTCGCTATACTCAGCAAAGACAGACAATATGGGATGAAATTAGAGAATCTAAAGAGCATAGAGATGCTGAAGAAATTTATTTAATTATTAAAAAGAAAAATGCCATCAATGTTTCTAGAGCAACTGTTTATCGCACGATTGATGTTTTAGTAAAAAATAATTTAGTAAGAAAAATGGAGCTTGGAGATGGAAGGGCTTTATACGAGCATAAAATTGATGAAGAGCATCATGATCATATTATTTGCACTGAGTCTGGGAAGATAATAGAATTCTACAATGAAAAGCTTGAGCGACTTCAAGATGAAATTGTAAAGGAACATGGTTATGAGTTAGTAAGGCATGTACATCAGCTGTTTGTTAAGCCACTAAAAAAATAAATTAATCAATATATTTTTATCCTCTTCTTGGTTTATTTACCCTTCCTTTATTTTAAATCTTTAACCATTTTAATATGTTTTTTCTCTTTAACTATATAAAAGCCAAGAGATTGATACAGTGCTAGTGCTGATTGGTTCTTTTTTACGCAGTTTAGGGACAAACGGTTAAATTTTTCTTTATCTATTAGTTTTTTCTCTATATGCTTTACGAGTCTTTTTGCATATCCTTTATTTCTGTATTTTTCATCTATTATGAGATGAAATAGATGTGCAGATTTCTCTTCAGCGTTTAACTTCATGCTAATGTGCCCTATAATCCAATTATCTAATTTCAGGCAAAAGGTAATGATATTTTGGTCTGTATATGAAAGCGAAATCCATTTGCTGATTTTAAAAGGATATTGATGATTAGGCGCTGTAAAATGAAGTATTTTTGGATCACTAAACCAACTAGACAAAATTGCATTTAAAATTCTTATATCATCATTATTGGTATAAGATACCTCTATAAAAGAAACTTTTTGAACATTCATGGTAGTTATTTCAGAACTTATTTTTCATATTAATGTTATATTTTTATTTTAGATATATTTAATCTATATGTTAAGGATTATTATTACGTTTATAGTCAGTATTTTATTTGCGAATGACATAGACAATATATTCTATGATTTTTCTAAGCATCAAGGGCACATTCGAATAGATGGCGATATTTTATGGAATGAAGACTGGTCTGCAAGAGAGATTTTTTTTGATGGAACGTTCTCAAATTATCCATCTATGTATGGTCCTCAAATAGAAAAATATTATAATCGGTCTCAATCTGATTTTTCTTTATCAGATTCTACTTATGTTAATTCCTATTTTGATTATGTGCAGGGTGATTATTTTTTGGATAACCTTGATTTAGGAATAAAATATTATCAAAAAAATACATTTATAAATCTGCATGCTTTTAAGAAAAGATTTGGGGGAGTTTATAATCAGTATAGCAATAATTCGGGTCTAATTAAGCCAATTCATTATAGTTATATTGGCTCATATTCTGCAAAGAGGCCGAATGATCAGATAACTGTATCTGTAGGAAACTTTAATTCAGACTATGGTCTGTTTGATTCAACTAGTCTTTCTTTTATGGATTCTAGAATCACATCTTCAAATATAAAATATGATCTTTATTATGATAGTTTAAAATTTGAAGTAAAAATACATAATTTTTTGCAAAGGATAGATAGTTTTCATTCTTCATCTGATCTCGATGGTGTGAAATATTTAACTAGAACGAAATTTGAAGGTGGTCTATCATTAATAAAAAATAGAAACTATAGTTTTGGTATTTTATTCGAATACAATAACAGGTCTTTGAGATATAAAACTTTCAAAAGGCATCATTGGAAAACTCTGGGTGTATTTTTAAAAAATAATGAATCCAATTATAGTATTGGTTTTAATCCATATGGAGATAAGGTAGAGATTACATCAAATGTAGAATCTGAATTTAGATTAGGGTCTATATCTTCTACATTTAAGATAGAACGAATTATTAAGCCAGCTAACATTACTATTGCTGATTCTCTTTTATTTGAAGTGAAAGACCAATTAAAATTAAAAAATGAGCTACAACTTAATAAATCATTGCTTGGGTTTAATTTTGCAATTTATAAAGACAGTAGAAGTTTTTATTATCAAGGACTACCTAATAATGGAACAAACTTGTGGATGTCATTTTATCTTAATCATTCTTTTACAAAAAATTTAATATTTGATATATCATACGATAAATCTGAGGCTATTAAATATGTTTATGATGGTATCATAGATAGGTTAAAAATCAAGATAAGTGGTGATTTAAATCTTTTCTCAGAGGCAATGGCTTTGAGTTATGTTTTTTCTTTAGATGGTTACCTGAATCGTGAAAATGGATATGCTCTAAGTCCTATTGAAAAATTTCCTATTAAATCTACAGGAGATAAGGATCTTCAAAATATATGGATTCCCAGTTTGAGTATACAGTCAACAGTAAAAAATGTAGAAATAAAGTACGAAATGATAAATATTTTGAGTGTTATTTATGATCTTACCGGCACAAACCGAAGTAATAGTCCAATCATATTTAACCACTTTTTCCCAAGCGAGAGCCGCTTAGCATCTTTGTCAATTCGATGGCACTTTTCTAATTAGATTTCTGCCAAGACGCGTAGTCACCTGGAGCTGCACCAACTTCTAAAAGTATTTCAGAATCATTATATTGAATGTAAACACTATCTGGTGAGACAAAATCATTTGTGATACCAAAGAAAATTTCATCTCCTATGACAGTTGATGAATATACGTTTGGGTTATAGTAGGAATCTTTGCTGGTGTAGTTACCTATTCTAGCAACAATATCAAGGCTTAAATCATTTTGGTCTAAGGGCACTATTCCACCAAGGCTTGTTCTGTAAACTTGTTCTTGAAATACCATTACATTCCCGCCGCAAACAATTCCTTCTCCATGCTCATTTTGTATTATATTTTCTGAAGATAAATCAATTTGGGTTGTGCCAAAAAATGTTTGGTACCAATTTTCACTGTAGTGTGTACGCGAAACAATTAACTTGTTATTATGAATGACCATGTGTTGTGGTCCTCTACCAACTTCATAGCTAGTAATAACTTGACCCGCTGCAGGGTCTATTTTTACGACAGTAGATCCATTGCCTTGGTCATAAAGTGCTAAATGAGGAATGCTTACAAAAAGATAAGTTCCATCTGTTACAATATCTTCAGGCAACCCGTTAAGTGGAATACTATTTTCAATCGCAAAAGTATTCAGATTAAGTATTTTTATATCTTTTGAGCTCCAATTGCTGAAGTATAACTTATCATTGAGAACTATCATTTCTCTGGGGCTAGAATTTTCTGTAGATATGGTTATTCCAGGCATACTTATACCTTCTTCAGAAATAGCATATCTTTTAATCTCACTGCTCCCATTGAGGATAGCAAAAAGATGATCTTCATGAATTAAAATCGATTGGAGTACGTCACCGACGTCTAAAACCTCTTGGACTTTTTTATTTCCATCAAAAACGGAGATAGAACCATTGCTCTGGCCAAAATTTCCTTCGCTTGATATAAATAATAATCTTTCACGTTCATTTTCATTTTTATTCAAATTATCTTCACAAGAAAATTGGAGAAAAACTAGTGCAAACATAAAATATAGGTTTATGTTAAAAATTGGTTTGAAATTATATGTTGAAGTTGATAAATACGAATCGCTATTCATGACTTTTCTCCCGAAAGTTAGTTATTATTATTTGTACAAACATTCACAAGGTTTCCTGACTCATGTAGTATCAACAAGATTTGCCTTCTCTTCAAATAGTGAAAATGGCATATAAAACCTTGCATTCTACAATTACAGTAGCGGGGACTGTGTCTGATTCAAACAGACTTCCCTTTTGTATGTTTATTTTATAGTTAAATTTTATTATCATTTATTTAAAAATAAAATATTAAAAATCATATTTTATTTACAATTCAGTATCAATTAGGAGATGCGGTGTCTATGCTTAATAGCAATAAAAATTTTATAATAAGATCATTAATAGCACCATGTTATTCAAGCCATTCTTTTGATAGTTCGAAAGTTACTGAAGCCGTTTTTGGTGAATGCGTTGAGGTAAATGATACTAAAGATGATTGGTTATATATTAGACAAGAGGATGGATACACTAGTTGGGTTAAAGAATTCTATGGTACTTTTGAAAAATCATCCGTTAGCTGTAATTATATTGTTTTAGATAAGCATCCTTTGCCGTTCGGCAGTCGAGTATCCAAGGTAGGTGATGATTTTATTACTATAAATGGAGACACTTATATTTATAATAACAAGCCAGTAAAAATTTTAAACGCAATGAATACAAATGATGTTTTGAAATATGCGCGAAGTCTGCTAGGTAGTCCATATAGGTGGGGAGGAAAAACATCTGGAGGGTTTGATTGCTCTGGCTTTGTTCAAACAATATTTTTATTATTAGGTTTGCTTCTACCAAGAGATTCTGGAGCACAATCTAAGTTCTTTCACGATTCAAGAATTGATGCCGGGAAAAGTAGTCCTGGTGATTTACATTTTTTTGGAAAAGGTGGAAAAATATCTCATGTGGGTATTTCAAGTGGAGGTTTTAACTTAATTCATTGTCAAGGGTGGGTAAAAGAAGAATCTTTTGATAACTCTGAAAGCGGAAATAAAAAATTAAGAGATATGTACATGCATACTTGTTCAGTTTCTGTAAATTTGAGTAAATGAAAACGAGTTTTTCAAACAATAATTTGCTTAGCAGTGCTGTTTTAGTACTAAATGCTAATTATTCTCCTATGACCATTTGTACTGCAAAAAGAGCAATTTCTCTTTATTTTTTAAATAAGATTGATGTATTGTCTAATTATGATGATAAAATTAATAGCCCTTCATTATCACTAGATCTTCCAAGTGTAATAAAAATTAAAACTTATATTAAAAATAATAATATGGCTGTTGAAATCAGCAGAAAAAATATTTTAGCCCGCGACGGTTACAAATGCCAGTATTGCGGCGCTCAAAGCAAGGCTTTGACTGTCGATCATGTCATTCCAAAGTTTAGGAATGGATTAGATAGTTGGGAGAATCTTGTTGCTGCATGCAAAAATTGTAACCAGATAAAAGGAGAAAAAACTCCAGAGGAAGCTAAAATGCCTCTTCTTAAAAAGCCTAAAAGGCCGAACCGCATTCATTATTTTCAGCGGTTAGTCAAAAAAAAGCAAGCGGATTGGAGACCTTACTTGTTTATGGAGCCTTTGAATTAACAATTTATGAGTATTCATAAAAAAAGAGTATTAAGCGGTATACAGCCCTCTGGTAAGTTGCACCTAGGAAATTATTTCGGCATGATGTCTAGAATGATTGAATATCAGGAATCCAACGACTTGTTTTGCTTCATTGTTAATTATCATGCATTAACAACTATTCATGATAAGAATGAGCTTAAAGACAATACACTAAATGCTGCATTAGACTTCTTAGCGCTTGGTATGGATCCAGAGAAATCTACTTTTTGGGTACAATCTGATGTCCCGCAGGTAACCGAACTTACTTGGTTATTATCGAACATGGCGGGTGTAGGGTTAATGGAGCGGTCAACATCCTATAAAGATAAAATTGAAAAAGGGTTAAAGCCACACATGGGCCTTTTTTCTTACCCCGTTTTAATGGCTGCAGACATATTGCTTTACGGTAGTGATATAGTGCCTGTTGGAAAAGATCAGAAGCAGCATCTAGAGATAACTAGAGATATCGCAATAAAGTTCAATAATACTTATGGAAATATTCTTATCATTCCTGAAGCTAGTATAAATCAGGATACTAAGTTGATTCCTGGGATTGATGGTCAAAAAATGAGTAAATCCTATGGTAATACAATTCCGATCTTTGCAGAAGAAAAAATAATTAAAAAAGCAGTGATGTCAATCTTAACCGATTCTGCTGGCATTAATGAGCCTAAGGATAAAGATACTCCACTTTTTCAAATTTATTCTATGTTTTTAGATACTGAGGGGAAAAAGTTGTTGAATGATAGGTATGATACGCCAGGTTTAAGATATGGAGATCTTAAGAAAGAATTATTTGAAAAAACTATTGAATATTTTTCTCCATTCCGTGAAAAGAGGACTCAATTATCAAAGGATATGGATTTCGTTTATAAGGCGCTTGAGATTGGAAAAAACAAGGCATCTAAAGTGGCTGATGATTACATAACTAAAATAAGAAATGTGATGGGTCTTAATTATTAAATGTATAAAGTACAATTAAACAACTTTGAAGGTCCAATTGATTTGCTTCTATATTTTATTAGAAGAGATGAATTAAACATCTACGATATACCTATTTCGAAAATTACAAAGGAGTTTATCAATACTTTGGAAGAATGGAAGAAAGTACACCTTCATATTGCTGGAGATTTTATTGTAATGGCATCCACATTAATGCGAATAAAAGCAAAGCTGCTTCTGCCTCGACCAGAACTTGATGATGAAGGTGAAATAATGGATCCTAGAACTGAACTAATTCAGCAGTTAATTGAATATAAACGTTTTAAAGAGGCAGCTGATTTATTAAAAAACTTATCTAAAAAAAGAGGACTAAACTTTTCTAGGCAGTTAGAAACTATTATTAGTGAAGAGCACTTAAAAGATGAGGAAAATATAATTATTGATATTTCCCTTTTTGATTTGGCTAAAGTTTTTAAAAATGCAATTGACGATATGCCTGTGGTATCTCAATTCGAGCTTAGTAGAGAGCCTGTAAAGCTTGAAGATCAAAAAAGTTTTATTTTTAAACATTTTGATGGAAAAGGAAGGCTTAGGTTCTCTGCGATTTTAACCAAATTGAATACTCGAATGAAAGTGGTTGTGACTTTTCTAGCTATTTTAGATCTAGTAAGAGAAGGTATTTGCAGTATTATTCAAGATGAAATCTTTGGAGAACTAGAACTCCAAAAAATAGTTATTGCCTAGATAGCCATGACAGATAAAGAATTAGATCAAATTATCGAATCATTATTATTTGCTAGTTCAGAGCCATTAAGTCAAACTCTTTTAAATAAAGTATTTGATAGTCCTACGCCATCGCTAAAAGAATCAATTGAAAGGCTTAATGAGTTTTATTCTTCGCATGAGAGGCCCTACAAAATTAAAGCTATCGCTGGAGGGTTTCAACTTGTGACAAATTCTGAATTTGATACTTGGATTAGTAGACTGCTGGGTAAATCAAATAAATTAATACTTTCTGCTGCGGCACTTGACACGCTAGCTATTATTGCATACAAGCAGCCAATCGGTAAATATGATGTTGAAGCTATTCGCGGTGTCGATTCGTCTGGAGTGGTAAAAACTTTGCTATCAAGAAATTTAATAATGATTAAAGGTCGTGGAGAAGGACCTGGAAGGCCTCTGCTTTACTCTACAACTAAACTATTTTTAGAGAAGTTTGGTATTAACCGCCTAACAGATATGCCGAAGTTAAAAGAGGTTGAAGAACTTATCCAATCTGACCCCACTCTTGGCGAGCAAATTGCCGTTTTTGATAACGACAATCAAAATAATTCAAGCAGTGAGGAAGAGTAAAAAACAAATGAGATTAAACAAGTTTTTAGCAAAATCAGGAATCGCATCCCGTAGAAAATCTGATGAGCTTATAAAAATGGCAATGGCTACCGTAAATAATGAAATTATTTTAGATCCCGCATATCAAGTAAAAAGCCAAGACGAAGTTAGATATGATGGTAAAATTTTAAAAATTGATGATGAGAAAATCGTCATTATTTTTAATAAACCAAAAAATGTCATAACGACAGTTTCTGATCCTTTCGCAAGGAAAACAGTTATGAACTATATAAAGTCAAATAAGCGTTTAGCTCCAGTTGGGAGATTAGATAAAGATTCTACTGGCCTTCTACTACTCACAAATGACGGCGATTTACACCAGTATTTAACTCACCCTAAAAATCAAATCCCTAGACAATATGATGTAATGATAGAAAAAGTGATTGACGCTCGTAAATTAAATCGTATTACTAGAGGATTAAGCATTGGCGATGGAGAAATTGGAAGAGCTAAGGTTATTAGTCAGAAACTTATAAAAGGCAGATGTGAAGCGAGGTTAGAACTTAAGCAAGGGAAAAAAAGAGAAGTTAGACGAATTTTCCGTTCTGTTAAAATTAAACTATTTTCTCTAAATAGGATTAGTTTTGGTAGTGTATATATTGGTGATTTAAAATTAGGAGAATCTCGTTTGTTAAGTGAAAAAGAAATTAATCGTTTAAAAAAAGCAGTTTAAAAAAAGTGTTATTATTTCATATTTTGCCAATGACTAATATTTCTAGTAAGTTCGCCGGCTTATTGAGAGTTAAAATAAAATGATAGTTGCTATTGACGGACCCGCTGCTTCTGGTAAAAGTACAGCAGCAATTGGCGTAGCCAAAGCCCTAAATATCACCCATTTCGATACAGGATCTATGTACAGAGCTGTCACTCATGGTTTGATTAGTAATCAAATAAGTTTTAAAGATACCAAATCAATTAAGGACTTCTTGGAATCTTTAAAACTAAGATTTTCTAATTCAAAAAAAGGGACAGGTTTAATACTTAATGATAATAATGTTACCGATTTTATACGTTCTAATACTATCAGTGAAAACGTTAGTGAGGTTAGTGCAATAAAAATTGTTAGGGATTTCATGGTGAAAATACAAAGACAGATGGCAAGTGATACAGATTGCATTCTTGAGGGGAGAGATATTGGTACAGTTGTTTTTCCAAATGCAGATTTCAAATTTTTTATGACTGCAGATGAAAAGTCAAGGGCTGAACGGAGGCTAATTGAATTAGTTCGTTCTGGGGACAGAAATGCAAGTGAGTTGGATAGTGTTTTAGATGATTTGAAAGTTCGTGATCATAAAGACTCGACAAGAAATCATGCTCCTTTAATAAAAGCAAAAGATGCTTTAGTTATAGATACAACATATTTAACTATCAATGAGGTAATAGATAAAATCGTAAACACAGTTAACCAAAAAAGGACATTATATTAATGTTAAATGAAATAATAAGTGATAATTCAGTTGAAGAGGTTGATAATTCAAAATTAATTGAAGAAGAAACCAGCGTAGATAAAACGCCTTCTGTTGATGAGAAAGAATTAAAAAATTATTTAAGTAGTTCGTTATTTGAAGATGTAAGAACAATCGCATCCGACGAACTTGAAGGTCAGGGAGAGAGTGCCGTTGAAGAAGTTGAGCTTAGTGAAGCTTATGCTAGCACTCTAAAAGATATATCAGAACATCAGTTAATCAATGGCCGCGTAGTTGGTATGAATGATAGAGATATTCTTATTGATATTGGGTTTAAGTCTGAAGGTATTATTGACAGAAGTGAATTTAGTGAAGATAGCCTACCAGCTATTGGAGATCAAGTAGAGGTTTATTTAGAGTACCTTGAAGATTCAAGTGGCAATACAATTCTTTCCAAAGAGAAAGCAGATTTTATGCTTAGATGGCAAAGTTTAATCAAAGCATATGAAGAGGAAACAGTTATTACTGGAAAAATAATTAGAAGAATTAAAGGTGGTATGATTGTTGACTTAGGTGCAGTTCAAGCATTCTTGCCAGGTTCACAATTAGATGTTAGACCTATAACAGATTTTGACGTATACGTTGATAAAGACATAGACTTAAGAATAGTAAAACTTAATGAAGCTAGAAAAAATATCGTTGTGTCTCATAAAATGATACTTGAAGAAAGCTTAGTTGAACAGAGGGCTGCCTTATTTGAAGAAATTGAAATTGGATCTATCATGGAAGGTAGAGTTAAAAATATTACAGATTTCGGAGTTTTTGTAGATTTAGGTGGTATTGATGGGTTGCTTCACATCACAGATTTATCTTGGGGTAGAGTAAATCATCCATCAGAAATGATAAATCTTAATGATGATATAACTGTAAAAGTCATTGAGTATGATGCTGAAAGAAAACGTGTTTCACTTGGATTAAAACAATTAACTCCTCATCCGTGGGAGGAAGTTGACATTAAATATCCTATCGGTGTGACTGTTAAAGGAACAATTGTAAGTCTAACGAATTATGGTGCTTTTATTGAAATTGAACCTGGTGTTGAAGGGTTAATCCATGTTTCTGAAATTTCGTGGACCAGGCATATAAAAAATCCATCAGAAGAATATTCCATGGGGGATAAAGTTGAGGCAAAGGTAATATCAATTGATTCTCATGAAAGAAAAATTAGTCTTGGTGTCAAGCAGTTGACTCCTGATCCATGGGATGAAATAGAAAAAGACTTTGAAGTTGGGACCAAATATTCAGGTAAAGTTCAAAACTTGACACAGTTTGGTGCGTTCGTTGAGCTTAAAGAAGGCATTGATGGCCTAGTTCATGTTTCTGATTTATCTTGGACTAAAGTGGTGAGGCATGCAAAAAATGTATTAGAAAAAGGTCAGGAAGTCGAAGTAATCATTTTAGAGGTTTCAAGAGAAAATCGAAAAATTTCACTTGGCATGAAGCAACTTGAAGATGACCCTTGGCAAAGCATAGTAGAATATTTTGAATCTGGAAAAGAGGTCAGTGGTGAAATCATAAGAATTTTAGATAAAGGAATAATTATCCAGCTTGATATGGATGTTGAAGGAATAATTCCATTTGGAAAAATGTCTAAAAAAGATCGCAGGTCTCTTGCTAGTCAATATGAAGTCGGTGCTAATTTATCTGGCATAGTGATGAAAGTATCTCCTGATGACAAAAAAATAATTTTGTTTAAAGAAGAACTTGCTGGTGGAGGAAGCACTCAAACTGCTACGGATGAAGTTAAGGACTATTTAAAAAATCAAAAAATAGAGACTGGTGGGAGAATAGATATTCCACAGGAGCTTTTAGATAATGCTCTTGAAGCTGAAAAAGAAGAGAAACCGACTGAATCAGAATAAAATTTGATTTTTAAATGAATCTTATTAAAGATTTTGTGAATCAATGAACAAAAATCATTCAATAAGCTCATTTCTTCAAAATTTCTTTTTTCCAGTAGGAGCGTTTAGTTTAGCTACTTTATTATGGTTATTTGTAATTAGTGGTAATCAATACTCGATGGTGCTTGATATTCCTATTGAAGCAAGAAATCTGAATTCCCAAAAAACCTATTTAGAAGAAGTTCCTGATTATGCATCCGTAATGATTAAGGGAAAAGGAAGAGACCTGTTTAAAAGTTACCTTTTGCAAAACTTCGCTAATTTTAAACTAGTGCTTGACCTTGACGGAATTTCTCAAAAGTATGAGTTTATTTTAAATGAATACTTCGATAAAAACCCCAGAAAGGTTGTTTTCCCATCCTCTTATAATGTTAGTTTTGTCGAAGTCATATATCCTAATCGTATTAAAATCAGTTTAGATGAAATTGTGAAAAAAACAGTTCCAGTGATCTCAAATATTGAAAAAATATCAAAAGATGGTCATGTCCAAGTTGGGAAAATTATTTTTAATCCAGACAGTATTACTTTAACGGGTCCAAAAATAGAGTTGGAGAAGATTTTTGATGTAAAAACTATGATTGACACTTTAGAAAATTTATCAAAATTTACGAGTGCAAAGATTGGTTTGATAATAGATAATCGATTGATCAAATACTCGGAGAAAAAGGTCCAATATTCACTAAATATTCAACAAATTAGTGAACGAATTATCGTAGAAATACCAGTTAAGGTTATTAATAAAGTTAAAGGCCTGCGTGTTTTTCCATCTCCTCAAACAGTATCATTAACTGTCATTGGTGGATCCACTCAAATCTCCAAAATTAAATCATCTGATATTTCTGTCATCGTAGATTTTAAAGATTGGGTTCTAGAAAAAAAATTCTATATACCAACTGTTTCAATTCCTTTTGAGATACTTAGTTGGACTGATTTATCCCCTAGAGCTATAGAAATTGGAGTTGCAAGAGAATCAAAATGATTGTAATTGGAATAGAAACTTCATGCGATGAAACAGCAGTTTCAATATGTAAAGATGGAAATATTCTTTCGAATATAATAGGTTCACAATTAGTTCATTCGGAATTTGGAGGGGTAGTACCTGAAATAGCTTCCAGAGAACATGAAAAATTATTATATAATTTGACTGAAGAAGCCATTAATAGAGCAAAAATTAAGATCACAGACATCGAAGGCGTATCAGTCACAAATGGTCCAGGTTTATCTGGTGCATTGCTTACTGGAGTTAGTTTTGCAAAGGGGTTAGCAATTGGTTTGGGTGTTAAAATAGTTTCTATTAATCACTTAGAAGCTCATATTATTGCAAACTTTTTAGAAGCCGATAATTTAAGTTATCCTTTTTTATGTCTATTGGTTTCTGGTGGGCACACTCAATTATGGCTGATCAAAGAGATGGAAAATTATACATTACTTGGAGAAAGTAGGGATGATGCTGCTGGCGAAGCTTTTGACAAGGGTGCAAGACTCTTAGGCTTAAAATATCCTGGAGGACCAGAGATTGAGATGTGCGCAAAAGGCGGTGATAGTAGTTTAATAAAATTTCCTAGAGCACTGATTCAAAGCAAAAAAATAGAGTTTAGTTTTAGCGGGTTAAAAACCTCACTTCTTTATTATATGGATTCATTTAAAAAAACAGATGAATGTAAACTAAATGATGTAGCAGCTAGCTACCAAAAGGCTATTATTGATTGTTTAGTTTCAAAAATGAAATTAGCTATCAATTTAACAGGCGTAAATACGATTTCAATTGCTGGGGGAGTCGCTAAAAATAAATTGCTTAGAAAGATGATTACAAAAAACTTTAAAAAATATAACATAATATTTCCTGATTTAAAGTATTGTACTGACAATGCAGCAATGATTAGCTATCTTGGTGAGCTGAAATTTAAACTAGGTCATAAGTCTAAACTTGACTTTAGTATAAATCCAAATTTTCAACACTCAAAAAATTGAATATTTATTATAATCCCTCATTTGAGATTATTAGTTTTCTGTTTTTGTTATCAGTATTTATTTTTTATGTAACATATAAAAAATTTTATTCTGCTCATGGAGTTTATTTAATCATGATTTTTAGAGGATTGGTTTTATTATTATTATTACTGATCCTTTTTGATTTTAATATTGAAAAGAAAGGGATAAAAACTAAAAATTTGCCATGGCGTATTTACGTTGATAAATCATTAAGTATAAAATATCATAAACAGCCATCTTCAAATGCATATAAAAAGGGAATTCAAAAATTGTTGGCACAGCTATCAGAAAAAGGGTTGAGCGTAGAGGCTTATTCTTTTGGTTCGAAATTAGATACGTTGACAAATATTTTAGATTTAAAATTAGATGCAAACTCAACCAATTTTGGTCTAGTTGCTGATCATATTAAAAAAGATTATAAAAATAAAATAGCTGGAGCTATTATTTTAACAGATGGTCAAATAAATCAGGGACCAATTTTAGAAAATATTGGTGACCTAATTAGCGTACCAATTCACATCGTAGGTATTGGTGAGATTACTCCGATGCGCGATGTTTTCGTTCAGTCCGTTGATCTACCTCCGAAAAGCGTGAAAGGGGATAAAATAAATATTGATGTCTTGATTTCTAGCTTAGGTGTTGTCAAGGAAAGAATAAATATTACCCTTTTTAATGATGTCAATAAGCTTATTGGTTCAAAAATAATTAAAATGTCAGGAACTGAATCAGTTGAAAACATCCGCTTTCAAATAGTTCCTGATAAAATTGGAGAGAACAATTACTTAGTTAAATGTAGCGCTCTTCCAGACGAAATAAATATTCAAAACAATCAACAAAAGTTAGCAATTCATGTAATGAAAGATCAGTATAACATAGCATTAGTAACTGGCTCACCAAGTTTTAATACAAAGGTAATTAAAAGTCATTTATTAAAAAATGGCAATAATTTTTTAGATCATTATATAATTGATGAAAAAAATTTTAGTAGCAAAATAAAAAAGTTTTTAGAAAAAAAATATGAAGTGATAATATTTGATAATAACCCTGTCCTTTCAAGCTCAGATAAATGGAGCTCTATTTTAAGAGTTTTTGCTAAAAAACTAATTTCTCATAATTCAAGCTTTTTTATTATTCCTGGGCCAGAAACTGATTTTAAATCATTAAGTAAATATCTAAAAATTGTTAATATTGATGTGAAGCAATTACCTCTTAATGGGAAGGTCAAAATGGATTGGCAATTTTTAGATTCATGGAGAAACTTTTCTTCTCTTGCAAAAGATAGTGATTTTTTACAAAAAGTTCATTCATACCCTCCACAAATTCAGGCTTATAATATATCTGATATTGTTGAGGGCAAAAAAACCAATGTCTATGCAAATTATATTAAAGACGAAGAACAAAGTCCTTTACTAATAATTGGTGAAAAAAAACTCGTCAGGTTTGCATTTTGGAATTCTATTGACATATCATCTCTAAAATATATGTTATCTGGCTCAGATTTTAGTTTTGTTTTTGAAAGCACAATAAAAAAAATTACTAATTGGTTGATGAAAAAAAGCGATGATGGAGAATTTATTTTTAGAACAGATAAAAACTCATACCAGCAAGGAGAGGAGGTAACTTTGACTGGTGTTTCTTCGGAGTCTAATAATAAATTGATTATTGCTGATGGGTTAGTTGAATTATATCAAGAAAATAATTTTATTGGTTCTAAAAATTTATTTTTTGATTTAATCGAAAACAAATATAAGTCAAAATTCTGGGCTCCAAAACCTGGTGAAATCTATTATAAAGTGCTAATTAATAAGGGTTTTGAAAATTTTGAAGTCAGCAATGGAAGTTTCATGGTTAAGGCGAGCCATATTGAAATGAACAAAATAGTGCTTAACAATACAAAGCTTATTAATCTTGCAACATTAACGGATGGAAAATTTAAGAAATGGTCAAATATTTCAGAAATAAGTGATAGCATCAACCAAGTTGAAGAATCTGAATCATATATTTCGTACTTTTTATTAAGAACTAATTATTTATTTATGTCTCTCATATTTGTAATATTATCTTTAGAATGGTTATATAGAAAAAAAATTGGTTTGATTTAATTTTTTAAGGAACATCATGAAAAACATTACGATTATTGGAACAGGCTATGTTGGATTAGTGACTGGCGTTGGTCTCTCTGAATTTGGTAATAAAGTTATATGCGTAGATATTAATCAAAGTAAGATTAATGATCTTAACGCAGGTAAAGTGCCAATTTATGAACCTGGTTTATTAGATCTTATTAGAAAAAATGTTAATAGCGAACGTTTATTTTTTAGTTCAGATATTGCCTCATCAATTAAAGAATCTGAAGTTATAATCATCGCGGTTGGTACCCCCCAGAGTAAAAATGGTTCAGCTGATTTAAAATATGTGTTTGATGCTCTTGATAGCATATCAGAAAATTTAAACTCCTATAAAGTAATCGTTACAAAAAGCACAGTTCCGATAGGGACAGGTGAAAAAATTATAACAAAACTAAAAAAAAAATATGAAGATAATATTGATTTTGATTATGTCTCTAACCCCGAGTTTTTAAGGGAAGGTTCTGCGGTTAAAGATTTCTTATGGCCAGATAGAGTAATTATTGGTACTAATAACGAAAAAGCACTTCAGATAATGCGTGATATCTATAGACCTCTATACATAAACAAAAACCCTATTCAACGTACTGCTGTCGAAACATCAGAAATGATTAAATATGCTTCGAATTCATTTTTAGCTTTAAAAATTAGTTTTATAAATGAGATCGCAAATCTTTGTGAATCTGTTGGAGCAGATGTTCATGATGTGGCGATTGCAATGGGAAAAGATGGTCGAATTAGTGATAAGTTTTTACATCCAGGTCCAGGATTTGGTGGGTCTTGTTTTCCAAAAGACTTAGAAGCTTTACTATCTTTGTCTAAAGAACATAGTGTAACTATGGAAACTTTACAGGCAGCAATAAAGGCAAATAGAAATCAAAAAGAAAGAATTGGCGAAAAACTTGATAGGTTAGTCTCAGGCGGCATTAAAGGAAAAAAAATAGCAATATTGGGGTTAACTTTTAAAGCAAACACTGATGATGTAAGGGAATCTTCAACCATTGATTTAATAAAATTTATTTTAAATCAAGGTGGATTTGTAAATGCTTATGACCCAATTGCTAATGAATCTATGGCAAAAATATTTAATGATATCCACTATTTTGATAATGTTTATGATGCTATCTGCGAGGTGGACGCATTAGTGATTATGACAGAGTGGAATGAATTTCGGGCTTTAGATTTAAATAGAATAAAAAAATCTATGCGAAATAATTATGTTTTAGATACAAGAAATATTTTGAATATGAAGGAACTTTCAGAGCAAGGGTTTGTTTATGATAATATTGGTAGGATAAAAATTTAAATTGATTTTTGAAAAACAAGCTTTCGAAGGTGTTTATCTAATACAGCCAAATGTGCATAAAGATAATAGGGGTTACTTTTTTGAATCCTTTAGACATTCCGTGTTTTTTAAAAATTTAAACAAAGAATTTGTTCAAGATAACGAAGCATTTTCAGAGGATGCAAATGTTTTAAGAGGTTTACATTATCAAATTGCTGATGAGCAATGCAAGCTAATACATGTCGTCACTGGTCGTATTAAAGATGTTATTGTAGATATAAGAAAGGATTCTCCAAGTTTTGGTAAAAGTTTATCTTTCAATTTAGATAGTAAGAATCATCACATGCTTTTTGTACCGGAGGGTTTCGCACATGGTTATCTAGTTTTAGAAGAAAAAACTTTAGTTATGTATAAATGCACAAGTTATTATAATCCTAAAAAAGAGTATGGCATAAAATGGGATGATCCAGATATAAACATAGATTGGGGGATTGTTTCCCCAGTTATGTCTGATAAAGACAGTAACTTACCTTTTTTAAAAAATCAAAGCAACTTACCATTATGAAAAATGTTTTAGTTACGGGCGGGTGTGGATTTATCGGATCAAATTTTGTAAAGTTATTAGTAAACAATAATGAGGTATTTCCTGTTGTATTGGATAAACTAACTTACGCGGGTAACCTAAATAATTTAGATCATATAGATAAAAATGAATATATTTTTTCCGAGGGTGATATCTGCGACAAGGCTTTAATTGATAGTTTGTTTAAGAAATATAAATTCATAGCCGTTTTTCACTTTGCCGCGGAGAGCCATGTAGATAGATCAATTGATGGACCTGAAGAATTTATTACCTCAAATATTGTAGGAACATATAATCTACTCGAAGTATCTCGAAGATATATCAGAGAAATTAAACAAGATTTTAAATTTGTTCATGTTTCTACTGATGAAGTTTATGGTGATTTAGAAGATGGTGCTTTTTTTAAAGAAACAACGCCTTATAACCCTAGTTCTCCTTATTCAGCATCAAAAGCTTCTTCAGATCATTTAGTAAGGGCTTGGGGAAAAACGTTTGGTTTGCCTATACTCATCACAAATTGTTCAAATAATTATGGACCATTTCAGTTTCCGGAAAAATTAATACCACTCATGATAATTAATTGTTTAAATAATAAACCTCTGCCTGTTTATGGTGATGGTAAAAATGTTAGAGACTGGCTTTATGTAATGGATCATTGCATTGCTATTTATAAAGTTTATAAAAATGGTAAAATTCAAGAAACTTATAATATTGGCGGTAATAATGAAATAAAAAATATTGATATAGTAAATATTATATGTGAAATATTAGATGAACTGAAACCATTAAAAAATAAAACCTATAAAAATTTAATTACCTATGTAAAAGATAGGCCTGGTCATGATTTAAGGTATGCTATAGATTCTACTAAGATAAAGGAAAAGCTAGGCTGGACTCCCTTGGAATCTTTTGAATCAGGTATTAGAAAAACTATAAATTGGTATATTGATAATGAAACTTGGTGGCGAGAAATCCAAGAAAAAAAATATGCTCAAAACCGATTAGGAGAAAGTGTTTAAGTGAAAGGGATTGTATTGGCTGGGGGCAGTGGCACTAGACTTTATCCGTTAACCAAAGTTGTTTCGAAACAACTTCTTCCAGTATATGATAAGCCAATGATTTACTATTCTTTATCAACTTTGGTTCTGTCAGGAATTAAAGATATCTTAATAATCTCTACTCCTCAAGATATTGATCTTTATAAACGCTTATTTGGCAACGGGAATCAGTATGGATTACATTTATCATATGCAATTCAGCCTAATCCTGATGGTCTTGCGCAAGCGTTTATTTTAGGGGAAGAGTTTATAGGCGAGGATGATGTTGCCTTAGTGCTTGGCGATAATATATTTTATGGTTCAGGATTTTCTGAAAAATTGAAAAATTGTGTTAAAATAGTACAGAATCAAGAAAAAGCAGTTGTTTTCGGATATGAAGTAAAAAATCCTGAGCGTTATGGTGTTGTTAGTTTTGATCAAAATGGCGATGCCTTAAGCATAGAGGAAAAGCCAAAAAAACCAAAGTCAAATTTTGCTGTCGTAGGGCTATATTATTATCCGAATAGTGTAATTAATATTGCTAAAAATGTGAAGCCCTCTGAAAGAGGCGAGCTCGAGATAACTTCAGTTAATTCAGACTACCTTAAAAATAATAATTTAAAAGTAGAAATATTGGGGCGAGGTTTTGCTTGGCTAGATACCGGTACTATTGATGCAATTAATAATGCATCAAACTATATTCGGACTATTGAAGAAAGACAAGGCTTAAAAATTGCCTGCTTAGAAGAAATTGCATTTAAAAATAATTTTATAAGTAAAAAGAAGCTCCAAAAGCTAATTAAAAAATTACCTAATGATTATGCAAATTATTTACGTAGATTAATAGATTAACAATTACGTCCTATGCATGACAAAAGTACATTTAAAATTTATTATAATTAGCCTCTTTTTGGGCTATGCCCGGGCTCAATTTCCACAATTTGAGTTAGATACGAGAATTGGTTCTATGAGCAGCTCTCGTAATATCGAGAATGCAGAAAAAGATCAAACTGATTTAAAAACTATTGATCAACACAATGCGCCTGTATCTGTAGAAAGAACTGTCTCCCCTGATAAATACATTTTGGGACCTGGTGATGAATTAGGTATAAGTATAATAATGGGCGAGAGTTTAACACTACCTGTCAGAGTGACGCCTACTGGTGATATTTTTATTCCATCTGTAGGTTTAGTGAATGTTGCGGGACTATCCTTTAGTGCTGCTAGATTAGAGATCAAGAAGTTTATTCATAACAATGCATTTCCAAATGCTAAAGTGAGTATAGCTCTTTTAAATATTAGGAATTTTCAAATTCAAGTTATTGGTGCTGTTAAAAACCCCGGCTTTGTTAAAATTTCTGCTCTAGATCGACTTGATAAGGTAATTTTGGCAGCTGATGGATTTCATCCTCTAGCTAAAGAATATGATATCACTGTAACTAGGAAAAATGGAACTTTTGAAAAAATTAATTTTTTAGATTTTGTTAAAACTGGAAATCTCGATTCTAACCCTACTTTTTTAGAAACCGAATTAATTAATATTCCTTTTGGAGATGTATCTTCTAATTCTATTTCATTGAGAGGAGAAGTGAATAACAGCGGATATGATATTATTGAGCCAAATGAAACATTATTAAGTTTTCTAAACAGAAGTATAAGTTTAATAGATGAATCTAATTTGCAAAGTATCATCATCACGCGTTCTACTGGAAAAAAAGAACAAATAATTCAAGTCGCTCCTAATGACTTCTTCAATTTCGCACTTTATAATGGTGATATAATAGATATTGCACGAGATGATGGAGTAATGGTTAATGGATTTGTTCAAAAGCCAGGAGCATATAATTATTTTCCAGGGTATTTAGCGTTTAATTATATAAGTATGGCTGGAGGCAATTCGAGAGACGGTAGTATAAAAAAACTTAAAATAATTCGTAAAGATGGTACTGTGTCCAGGAATTCTAACCTAAAGCTTAAGCGAGGCGATGTGATAATTGTCGAAAGGTCATCTATTAACACTTTGGCAGGCAATATGAGTATTTTACAAATTTTTGCATCTTTTCTTACCATATACATGACATATTTAAGCGCTTCGAAATAATGAAATTGACACCTCATGAAAAAAAAATATTGAATCTCATTGAAAAAAATCCAGAAATAATTGATGATACAAAGAAACGCGCCAAAGTTGCTAAAGAAAATGAATTGAGCGAAAAGACTCTAAGAAATAGGATCGGTGATTTGAAAAAGTATGGTGTTATCAGTTCCGAAAATATGAATACCTTAAAAGGTTCAAATAGAAATTTGAAGAATGATGGTAGTATTAAAGAAGATAAGCTTGACCCCTTAGTAATAATAAACAATAATAGGACATTAATTGTTAAGGTTTCTCTTATTACTGGAATTATTGGCCTAATTTATGCTCTTTTCGCTACTCCATATTATCAATCTACTACTTCAATGTATCCAGCATTAGATACTGAGAAATCAGGAGGTATCCTTGGCGGAAGTATAAAGGGTCTGGCAGAGTCTTATGGCTTGATGGGGTTGGGGTCTGCTCCAACTTATAACATCCCTGATATAGTCTTAAGTAGGAGGATTAAAAAAAATATCATTTTATCAAAATGGAAATCACAAGCATTCCCAGATAGTTCTAACCTTATCAAATTTTGGGAAATAGATAAGCCAGATAGATTTTCTCCTTATATTATTTTAGATTTGTTTAGAGCTTTTTTACCAAAGGCAAAAGGCTATTCTACTTCAACTGATAAAATACATTTAGAAAATGCAATTGAAAAGTTGCAAAGGCAAATATTTGTAAATGAAGAGCAATCAGGACTGATTGTTGTTTCCGTTCTAATGGAGGATCCTTTCTTGTCTGCAAACATCACAAATTATATTGCAGCTTATGTTAAAGAATTCATCTCTTTAGAGCAGGAAAAGGAAGCAATAAAAAAGAAAGAATTTATTTTTAGTCAAATGCAGTCAGCGAAAATAGATTTATCTGATTCAGAATTTAAATTGACAAACTTTTTAAAACAAAATCCTCTAGGGTTAGGTAATCCTGACTTGCAGCTTCAACAAGGCCGGTTAATTAGAGAAATCGAGGAGAACCAAGCGGTTTATATTACTTTAAGGCAACAATATGAAATTGCAAAAATTGAAGCAGAAGAAGATAAATTATTTATAAATATCCTTGATGAAGGAGATGTAGCTGTAAGAAAATCTAAACCAAAAAGGAGTTTGATTGTTTTATCATCTATCTCTTTAGGAATTATGTTTTCATTGTTAATTGTTTTTTACCGAGAAAGGCTATATATATAAATATTTTATGTTTGTTGATCATATCAGTTATTTAGCTCTTCAACAATATTTCATAGCTACTATAGTTTGGTGTTTTTCTTTATTATTACTATCTCAGTATTTGAACATTCAGCATAAAGAAATATCCAACAAAAAGGTCTTCTTTCTTAGCTACTATATTGCTCTCTCAATCATTGCAGTTATAAGGATTTTTTCAAATATTTTACCTAATACTCCTGATAGTTTCATGTATTTAAAAGCCTCTGAACGAATTGCTAATGGTAATGATTTTTTTTTTATGGGAGCTTTTTTTTACAGTGATATTATTTATTTTATCAAGTCTGTTACATTTAATAACCATTATGCTGTCTTATTCTTGAACAATGTATTATTTATTTTTGCATTAATTAAACTATTAAAAATTGTCCCTAAAAGTAACCTTAAATCTTTCTGGTTATGGTTTCTTTTCCTTCTAGCTTACCCATCAATTTATTGGTTTGTGCCAAATGTTTTAAGAGAATCAATATTTTTTTATTGCATCGTAAATGTATTCGCTTCTTCATTAAATTTTCAAAATGCAAAATTGAGTTTGCAAAATGTTTTCTTATTGGGGTTCTTTAGTATTTTTAGTATTCTTTTAAGACCGCAAATTCTTCCAATTTTATTTGTATGGTATGCATATGTATTTTTTAAAAGAAGTATCCTTTTTGGATTCCTAATTTCATTGATTGGAATAATCTTTTTGACAAATGATTATATTCTTTCAGAATATTTATCAAAAATTTCTTTTGAATATTTAGAAGCAAAGAAAATTGAAGGTGCTGCAAGCATTCCAACAATAGCCTTCAAACAGACAATTATTCCAAATTCTTTTTATGAATTAATTATGCTTACTCCTTATTTAGTTTTTAGGTTTTTATTTGCACCATTCCCTTGGGAGATATCAAATCTCCGCTATTCTTTCGCTTTTTTAGATTCACTTATTTTGGTATTTCTTTTTCTTAACCTCGCTTGGAATGCTATTAAAAGAAAACTCTGGAGTCTAGATATTGTGGTTTTTACATTTTTATTTATTACTATACTTGGTGTTTTTGAAATTGCTTTTACGGGTGCTGTAAGGCATAGAATGCCATATATCCTCATTTTATCTACATTAATAATGTCTGACTCAAAAAATAAAAAGATTTTTGTTACTAGATGATAGTAATCGTTCTAAATCGAATTGTTAATTCAATTTTCATTATTATTTATTTTATTTACAAAAGCACATTAGGGTTTTCTGGATATTAGGATGTCAAAAAGTGTAATTAAAAGTAAGAGTTTTATCTACTTATTTTCAAAAATATTTGCTGCTTTATTTCAATTGTTGAGTATTTTTCTTTTTACAAGAATTTTTAGTACGAAAGTATATGGAGACTTCATTTTATTTAGTTCATATGTTATGTTTATATGTTCTTTTGTTTTTTGGTGGCATAGGCTTTCCGTTTATAGGTATTTTCATAAATTCAAAAAAAGGTACAGTACATTTATAAAAACTAGTTATTTTTCTTTTTATGCTTTGTGCACTTTCTTAATAGTAATTTATTTATTTTTATATATTTTTTCTTCAACTGGCTTTTTAAAAGTAAGTGATATTTTTCTTTTAAGCATATTAGCTGCCACTTTAAGGTCGATCTTTGATTTAAATCAAAATTTACTAAATATAAATAGGGATGATACTTTTTTTGGTTTAAATATAATTATTAGGCCATTATTATTTTTGAGTGTATGTCTTTTTGTACACAACTTTTTTCCTAATAGTCAGTATGCTCTCTTGATTGGATTTATTTCATCTTTTGCGATCAGTTCAATCTATTCTAGTTATTATATTCAGAAAAATACTGGAGATGGCTCTTTTGATATAAATATTATTAAAAAATTCATTTCTTATGGTTTCCCACTGACTGGATTATTCTTATTTGATTATATTTTGACGTCTTCTGACAGAATTTTAATTGGATATTTTTATGATTCGAAAATGGTGGGGATATATGGCGCTAATTATGATTTTATTAAGCAACTAATATTATTTTTAGTTATAGTCCAAGGACTAATTATCTATCCAGAGATTAATAGAACCTACGAAAAGGGAAATCAAATTGAGTTGGAAAATTTAATGTCATTAAATTTTAATCTTTTTATTGTTATAATATTACCGCTTTCAATATTTGTTGCATTTTTTAATGAGTTTATAACTTCAATTTTTATTGGTGATAATTTTAATTATACTTCATCTTTATTAATTCCATCTTTTTCATTTATGTTTTTCCTTTGGGGACTAAAAATATATCATTTTGATTATGTTTTCTTTTTAAGGGAAAAAACCAGACTTTCAATGAAAATTTTATTGTTTGGTAGCCTTATTAATATTTGTTTAAATCTAGTTTTCATACCCAGGTATGAATTGATGGGAGCAGCATTTTCAACGCTTTTGGCATACTTGATTTGCCTTGTTCTCTCATTTTATAAAGGTAGAGAATTAATGATTATAAATATTGATAAACCCATTTTATTGAAGGCATTATTCTTTGTCAGTATTTCAATCCTCATAACTTTTGTCATTAAGTTTATGAATTTTAGCATAGCATATCAGATACCTACATTTATACTTATATACTCCTTACTGACTTTGCTTTTTAATTCGGTCGCTCTCAAAGACTTTAAAAAAAGATTTGTTTTTTGAAGTTAGCTTTTATAATTCCAAACATGAAAGGAGGAGGAGCCGAAAAAGTTATAGTTAAATTGCTAAATTATATTGCAAAAAGCCAGAATGGATATGACATAGACCTATTGCTTGTTAAAAAAGAGGGCTTACTTTTGGACGAGCTTAATAAAAATATTAAAATATTTGACTTTAATAAAAATCATGTAAAAAATAGTCTTTTGAACATTATAAATTATTTAAGAATTCAAAAGCCTGATTATTTTATATCTTCGCTGGATTATATGAATCTTATATCTAGTTTGGCTTATAAAATTTCTAATTCGAAGTCAAATTTTCTGATTTGGGAGCATAACAATTTATCAATTCATTCTAAAAAAACCATATCCAATTCTTTGTTTTTGAATAAAATATTAATAAAAGTATTTTATTCTTACTCTAAAAAAATCATTGCAGTCTCCAACGGTGTCAAGGATGATTTGATAGCTAATTTTAATTTTTCATCTAGTAAGGTTGTAACTATTTATAATCCTGCTTTTGATTCAGATATTATTTCAAATTCAAAAGATGCTTGCGACGATTTTTTAAAAATCAATAATAACTATATTATTTCTGTGGGTAGATTGGCAAAGCAAAAAAATTACCCCAACTTAATTAAAGCATTTAAGATTTTAAAGAGTCATGGTGATAAGAAAGATATCAAGCTAGTAATTCTTGGGGAAGGTCCAGAAAGACAAAATATCATTGATCTAATAAAGTCTTTAAATTTAATGGATGAAGTTTTTCTTCTTGGTCACAAATCAAATCCATTTCCACTAATTAAAAATGCTTCTATATTTGTTTTATCATCAGATAATGAAGGGTTCGGGTTAGTTCTGGTTGAAGCCTTAGCTCTAAAAAAACAAATTGTTTCAACAGATTGTCCAAGCGGTCCAAAAGAAATCTTAAAAGATGGTAAGTTTGGTAAATTAGTTCCAATAAATAATGCTGCAAAATTATCTGAAGGATTACTAGCTATGTTAAATGGTGAAATTATTTTTGAAGAACGTTCACTTTTTAAAAGAGCTCAATGTTTCAGCGTAGAAAATTGTTTTAGAGAGTTTTCTAATTTACTAAACGAAGCATGATAAAAATGGTTTCAAATTATATAAAATCAAAAATACTTACCCTCATACCTAATCGGTTGTTATGGTATTATAAAAAAATAAACTATAGAAAAAAAAATATATCATTGCGCGATGATAAATTTAAAAAATTAAACAATAGAGAAATTTTTTCTAAGATTTATAGGGATAATCTATGGGGTTCAAATGAATCTAATTATTTTTTTTCTGGTCCGGGATCTCATAATGATGAAATTGTAGATAACTACGTAAAAACGATTTTTAAATACTTTAAAGAAGATTTCCATTCTTTACAATGTCTTGATCTCGGTTGTGGCGACTTTAATATTGGTCGCCAGCTTTATGCGAACGCTAAAAGCTATTTAGGTATTGATGTAGTACCTGAATTAATAGAAAAAAATAAAAAAAGATTTAAAGCAAAGAATCTTGACTTTTTATGTAAAGATATCGTGAACGATGATTTGCCAGATGCAGATTGTATATTTTTAAGGGAAGTTTTACAGCATTTAACAAATAATGAGATTATAATCATATTAAATAGGATTAGCAGATATAAGTATGTTGTGATTACAGAAAGTATTCCATTAGGAAAATTTAAATCAAATTTGGATAAAATTAAGGGACCTGAATCAAGAGCTTATATTAATTCGGGTGTTGTATTGCATGAGGCTCCTTTCATTTTTAGAGAAAACAAAAAACAAGAACTTTTAAAAATAAAGAGGCCCGGAATAGATTTTCTTGTTACTACGATTTACGTGAAAAATTAGTTATGCAAACCTTTATCAAATAATGATTCATGGACAATTTTAGTAATCCCTCAATTACGGTATCTATTTCAACTATTGCTAAAAATTTAGATCGTTTTTGTTCTTCATTCTCTTTTCAACCCTTGGAAGATGCCGATGAAGTAATAATTATCGTACAGGGTAGTAAAGACAAAACGTTACAATCAAAATTAAAAGATTATACAGTGATTTTTGATGACCAACTAGGATTAAGTCGTAGTCGAAATATTGCGATTGAAAAATCTAAATCTGATTTTATTTGGTTCCTCGATGATGATGTCGTTTTAAAAAGTAATTGCATTAAAAAATTAAAGAAGTCTCTAAAGATCAATAAGTATGCTAGTTTATTTACTGTGCGTATGAGCTTCCTAGATGATAGTCCATATAAGAATTATACGAATAAAAAAATATTAGGACGACTTGGTTCCTTAAAAGTGTCTTCGGTCGAATTGGTTGTGTCAAAAGAATTTGTATTAAAAAACAATATTAGATTTAATGAAAGCCTCGGCCTAGGTTCAAAATTTCCTTCAACAGAGGAAAATGTTTTCTATCTAGATATTTTTGATGAGGGTGGTTTAATAATCCACTTACCAGAATTTCTTCTTAAACATGAATTTATTAATCGTAAGGAGGCTCATTTTTCCAATATTTCTATTTTGAAAGCTAAGGGCATGTTTTGTTTTAGGTACGGAGGCCTTTTGGGGTTTTTAATTTTTATTTATTATTTGGTTAAATGCATTCTAATTAGTAAAAATTACAAACTCTCTTTAGCATTGTTTAAAGGTTATAGAAATTCAGATGGAATTATTTAAAATGTCTGAATTAGTATCAATTATCACTCCAATGTATAATTCAGAAAATTTCATTGAGGAAGCCATCTTATCTGTTCTCAAACAAAGCTACACCAATTGGGAGATGTTAATTATTGATGATGGGTCTAAAGACAAAAGCATTGAAATAGTCGAAAAATATTTGGGTAGGGATAATAGAATAAAATTAATTAAAAATAATATTAATAAAGGTGCCTCATTAACCAGAAATATTGGTATTGAAAAATCATGCGGAAGATACATCGCGTTTTTAGATAGTGATGATGTTTGGTTTCCCATAAAGCTTGAAGACCAGATTAAATTTATGCATAATAAAAACGTCGCTTTATCTTATAGCTCTTATGAAAAAATTGATGAATCTGGTAATCATATAAAAAACATAATGATTTCAAATACAAATCCAACCTACAATGAACTATTAAAAAGTAATCACATTGGTTGTTTGACTGCTATGATAGATTTAAAGGTTATGAATTTTAAGAAAGTTTATATGCCTAATATTAAAACAAGGCATGATCATGGTCTATGGCTAGCTATTTTAAAAAAAGGTTTTAATGCTTCTGGTAATTTAAAAATTTTAGCTAAATACAGGCACCGTTCAGGTTCAATTTCATTTGATAAAGTTAAGAGTGCTCAGTTTCAATGGAAACTTTATAGACAAGTTGAAAAAATTAATATTATCGCGAGTGCTTTTTATATGGTTTGCTGGGCTTGGAATGGGTTTTTAAAACAAGCTTAAGGTTATATTTTTACCAGTTAAAATTTAAACCCGCAATAAATGTTGTTCCTGATTCCTTTAATTTTTCAGAGTTATTGCTAACGTATTCATCACTGGTTACTATAATTGTAGTTCTAAAACTTATATTAATTGATAATAAGTATTGAAGATCAAACTCGAATTTATATGCATGAGTTTTATCTTTGAGTAGAAAATCAGTATCCCAATCATTATTTTTATTTCTTTCGTCATAATTATCAAAGAGTCTAGACCCCGTACCAATGCCTTTTTGAACATGCTCAAAAGCGCTATAAAAAACTATTTTTGATGAAGGTAAATAAAAAGATTCTATTAGAAGCGTTTTGCTAGCAGGACCATCGGAAGCTCCCAGTGATTGATCTCTGTGTGAATAAGAAAAATCGGGGTGTGTATATGTCCAGGGTCTGGTCGCAGTATATTCAATTCTCAAATCTGGAAGACTTATATTTTTTGATGCTAAAAATATTCCAAATTGATATGAAAATTTATTACCCCACCAATCTTTATAAATATCTTTCCAAGAAAGCTCATCAAAAAGTAATGTATTATACAGAACGCAGCCAGGTACGAATCGATATCCTAAATCAGCTGCAATTAAAATATTATCTAGATCGCCAAGATTATGCTCTTGGGCCCAAAAAAAAGATATTGGGTTCATATAGCCTAGCTCAGGCGACCTGTTTCCGTAAATGACTAGTTCAGAAATTGAAGCGTGAAGATTATTGTTTATCTCATACCTAACACGATGGCCAGAAAGAAATTTCTCCTTTTTTATGTTTTCATTATGTATTTCATCTATTGTTTTATTTAAAAGACTGCCATGAAAATATTCAAAGTTAAATTTCCCTAAGTTTTTATAGAGTCTCAAGTGATTAAACGGTGTGGCTTTTGCAGATAAGATTGGTGAATTTCCTGATGACCATCCCCATGAGAAAGGATTATTTGCAATTTCTACATTGGCTATGGGGTTCTTTAAATACAAAGAGGTGTTATTTAAATACCAAAAAGTCATATCAATTTCCGGGAAATATTTTATCCATTCGTTTCTATAATTATTTAAAATTGATATTTGATCTCCATTATGGCGAAACATCGAGAATGTTGAACTAATGTATAATTGATTGTTAAATACACCATTGAACGAAATTTCATCAAGGTATTGAAAATTTTGCTGATTTTTTTGACTCTGACTTAATAAAACTTCACGCAGTTTAATCCATATTAATGTTGTGTCAGTTATTGATTGATAGAAATATTCATTTTCAATATCAAGGTTAGATTTAAATATTTTACTATAAAAATTTGGAATACTACTTTTTTGTTTTATTGAATCAAGCGATGCCTTTTTGTATGGGAGTCTAATATTTAGTAGGCTTTTACTATAATTTTTATTATCATTTTTTTTAAGTATTTGGTCTGCATCAATTGAGCTTATCGAGTTATTTCCAAAATAATTTAAGGAAATCTCTCCTCTTGCTGATAATCTCTTTAGTATGACACTGGAGGGATGATTTAGCTCTATTGGAATCTGTGAAAACACAAAAATGTTTAAATGAATAATAGAAAGAAAAATTAGTTTTGAAAATTGTTGTTTCATAATCATTGCAATTACTATTGTTGAATGCTAATTTCGATTTCCAAATTTAAGGATTCCTATCGAAAAAAAACGCTATCAGTTTGTCAAAAAATAAATAAAGAAACTTTGTTTCTCATGACAAGCTTGGAGGCGTCACTCCAAAGTTGTTATTGGCGGTTAATACCTAGTTAATTAGTTATTACATCAATAATATGGAAATACTTAATCAATTATTAGTGCGTGTGCCCAAATGGATTGTGTCCTGGATATTAGTTATCTGTGATGCACTCGCTGGCTATTTTGTAATTCATCAATTACTAAACCAATTTGAAATAAGTTATCCGGTAATTAAAATTTATTTGGTTTTACAGATTACTATGGGGCTACTGTTTTGGTATGTTAATCTTTATAAAGGTGATGCTCAAACCTCTAGATTCGTAGAAACTGAAAACCTGATAAAATTAACCTTTTTCATAATGGCTGCTTCAGTGTTCTTATTGGGAATCGATGTAGACTTAGGGCCAATAAAATCACAATTTATAATTAGGTATTGGATATTATATTCATTTTTGACTACGGTTATACGCTGGATTGTTCGTTCAATTCAAAAATTGTTACTTAGGAAAGGGGTCGGCCAGCGGAATGTGATCGTTATAGGAACGGGCGATAACTCAAAATTTGTAACAGGAAAATTAATAGAGCATGGGCAAAAACTTTATAAAGTTATAGGTTCAATTAGAACCTTAGATGAAAAAAATAAAAATGTTAGCGCTTTAAATAATTATTTAGGGGATGAAACTGAATTGAAATCTATTATCTCAAAAAACCCAGTTTCTGATATAGTTATAGCACTTGATAATATGGATCATGATCATATTATGAAATTAATTTCGATAATAAATGGTGCACCTGTTTCAATTAAGATTGTTCCTGACTTATATGAAGTTATCAGCGGGTTAGCAAGGACAGAGCAAATCTCAGGACTCCCGTTAATTGAGGTCAATTTTCAAGAAAGTCAGTGGTCGAGTTCTGGCATGAAGAGGTTATTTGATTTTATCTTAAGTGTTTTTTCATTAATTATCTTATTTCCACTTTTTACTATTTTAGCATTAATTATTAGTTTTACCTCAAAAGGCCCTATAATTTACCGTCAAGAAAGACTTGGATTTAAAGGTAAGCCTTACATGATCTATAAATTTAGATCTATGGTTATCGATGCTGAGGAAAACAGTGGTCCTGTTTGGACTACCGATAATGACCCTCGCATTACTTCATTTGGAAGGATATTAAGAAAATATAGACTGGATGAATTGCCTCAATTATTTAATGTTTTTTTAGGACAAATGAGTTTAATTGGTCCAAGACCAGAAAGGCCATTTTTTACAGAAAAACTTAAAGAGAAATTTCCGCTCTATGATAGAAGGTTTAGGGTTAGACCTGGCATTACTGGATGGTCACAAATAAAGCATCCGTCTGACCTGGAAGAAGAAGATGTTAGACAAAAATTAAGATATGATTTTTATTATATTGAAAATATAAGTTTAAATCTTGATTTAAAAATTTTAATAAGAACTGTCATTGTAGTATTGTCAGGCAAAGGTCGCTAAAATTTTAGATCTACTCATTGAGTCTTTGTGATAACTGTATTGTTATATATATTTTTTCTCAATATTAAATTATTTAATTTTTACACATAAAAGAATTCTAACTCTTATCAATAAAATATTTTGATTTCAATAAAAGATATAAGAGAACGGCCTAAGTTCGTTCAAGATGCATTAATCCAGAAGGGTTATGACGGTTCAATTTCCGACGTTAGTAATATTGATTCCGAATATAGAAATATTACTATGGCTCTTGAAAATAATAGAGCCGAGAAAAACTTAGTTTCTAAAAAAGTCGCAACTCTAAAAAGAGTAGGTGAAAATGCCGATGATAAAATTGCTGAGATGAAGAAGCTTGGAGATTTAATTAAATCTCTTGAATTGGAACTAGTTGACTTAAAGTCTAAATTAAGTTTAAAACTTGAAGAAATGCCAAATATTCCACATTCATCCGTACCTCAAGGTAAAAATGAAAAAGAGAACGTTATTATAAGGGAGTGGGGTAATAAAGCTGTTTTTAATTTTAAAGAAAAAACACATCAAGAGTTAGGTAAAAATCTCAAATTATTTGATTTTGAAAGAGGGTCAAAAATTTCTGGGAGCGGATTTCCTTTATATACTGGAAAGGGTGCTCAACTTGAACGCAAATTAATAAATAGTATGATTGATCATCATGTAATTAATTTTGATTTTAAAGAAATGTTTCCACCTGTGTTGATTCTTGAAGAATCTATGAGGACAACTGGGCAATTACCAAAGTTTAAAGAAGACATGTATCTTTCTGATTTAGATCAGCTTTATCTGGCCCCAACCGCAGAAGTGCCAATTACGAATATTCATAGAGATGAAATAATTCTTGAAGATGATTTACCGATAAATTATGTTGCATACTCACCCTGTTTTAGAAGGGAATCTGGTTCTTACGGAAAAGATTCAAGAGGTCTATTGAGACTTCATCAGTTTAACAAAGTTGAAATGGTTAAATTTGTGAAACCAGAAGAATCTTACGAAGATCTTGAACAATTAGTGTTACAAGCTGAGTCAATACTTCAAAAATTGGGTATTACATACAGGGTTGTTGAATTGTGTACTGGTGACTTGAGCTTTTCAGCTGCAAAATGTTATGATATCGAAATTTGGTCACCAGGTGAGAAGCAGTGGTTAGAAGTATCTTCGTGCAGTAATTTTGAAGATTTTCAATCAAGAAGAGGTAAAATAAGGTACAGGAGTAAGTCAGATAAAAAAGTTAGACTTCTGCATACTTTAAATGGATCAGGTTTAGCAACTCCTAGGCTTATGGTAGCATTATTAGAAACATATCAAACTGAAGATGGTGGAATTATTTTTTCTGACTCTGCTGCTGATTTCATAGGAATGAAAGAAATAAAATAGTTGCATTTCCTCTGGCTTCTTACAGTGACGATAATTTGTACTGTATTTTTTGGTATAGTTGTTATTGTATGCTCTTTTTTTGATTTCAAAAATGGGAAATTGGTTGGTCACATTGTAAGGTACTGGGCAAGATCAATCTTTGTTGCTTCTAGAATCAAAACAAAAATAACAGGGTTAGAAAATTTAGATATATCAAAAAATTATATTTTTGCTGCAAACCATGGTTCGAGCCTAGATATTCCACTAATGTTAGGATATCTACCTTTTTGGACTGTTCCAATTGCGAAAATTGAACTTAAATGGATTCCTTTTTTAGGTTGGGCTATGCAAATGGCAGGACATGTATTTGTGGACAGGAGAAATCACGAAAATGCGATGTTGTCAATCAAAAATATTAAAAGCTCTTTAATAAAAAAACCACGTTCTATATTGGTTTTTCCTGAAGGTTCTAGGACTGATGATGGGAAAATAAATCAATTTAAATCTGGAGGGCTAAGTATTGGAATAGCTACTAAAATTCCAGTGGCACCTGTTGCAATTAATGGAACCTATGAATCTTTAAAAAAAGGATCGAAAAAGTTCACAAGAAAAATTTTAGAGATAAAGATTGGTAAACCAGTTTTAACTAATACCTTTTGTGATGAAGATCGTAGAAGGTTGTCTCAAATTGTTCGTGAAAAGGTGAAAGCGTTAAAAGAATGATTTTCATAAAAAAAGAAGATATCTCCAAATTGATTTCAAAATATAAAAGTAATGGATTAAAAATAGTTTTTACAAATGGGTGCTTTGATCTTTTGCATGCTGGTCATTTAGACCTTTTAAAGAAAGCCTCTGAATTTGGAGATAAATTAATTGTTGGTCTAAACTCTGATGCTTCAGTTAAAAAGCTAAAAGGAAATAGTCGACCAATCGAAGATGAAACTGTTCGATCAAGTAGTTTGCTAGATAAAGTTTTTGTGGATGACGTAGTTATTTTTAATGAGCTGACACCAAAGAAATTGATTGCGCAAATCATTCCAGATGTTCTGGTAAAGGGGGGTGATTATAAAAAAGAAGATATAGTCGGCTATAGCGAAGTGACAAAAAATGGTGGGGTTGTTAAAATCATATCTTTAACGCCTGGATTTAGTACCACCTCAATTATCAATAAAAGCAATAGATAATATCTTGTTCCTCTTAAAATTAGATAATAGATTTTCAATCTAAATTATCCACAAACTGCTATGATACAACCACTTACAAGAATCGCCATTTTTTTTATTACAGGTTTTACCTTTCTTATTTCGGTTTTAAACGCTCAAAACAGTAGTGCCCTAGATCAAGCAAAGCCCTACAATAAAAATGCTCAAAAAACGACAGTAGATGAAAGTAGAAATAGATTTCCTGAAATTTTACAAGACGTAAAGATATTATTATCTGACGTTTTGATTGCTGATCATCACTTAGATACTCTCGAAGTTATTTACAATCTTAGTAGAGTATATGATCTTCTTATGGAGGCTGATCAAATAGGTGATATGAATCAAGAAGATCAAGAAGAGTTTGAACGCTTTGAAAAATCATTTTTAGATATTTATACGCACAAGTTAGGCACTATTCGTTCATCAGATGCTCCCGTAACTGCTGAGAGATTTCGACGTGACATTACGGAAGCCTTGGAGCCCCTCGAGGTAGAGATGGGGAAAACCAAGTATATAGTAGTTGATGACCGCGATGGTCATATACCCTTAGTTAGAAATAAGCAGGTAGATCAGTTTATTACATACTTTACTACAAAAAAAGGTAGAAAACAATTTTCAATTTGGTTAAAAAGGTATGAAGAATATAAAAATTTGATTCTCCCAATATTAAAAGAACATGAAATGCCAGAAGAATTAATGGTTCTAGCTATGATTGAATCAGGATTGAATCCAAAAGCTTACAGTCGTGCCAACGCTTCAGGAATGTGGCAATTTATATATTCAACTGGAAAAAGTTATGGACTTAAAAGAGATTGGTATATTGATGAAAGAAGAGATATAATTAAAGCAACGCATGCTGCATGTGAATATTTAAAAGATTTGAACGAGCAGTTTGACAATTGGTATTTAGCTTTAGCTGCGTATAATTGTGGTGCAGGTAGAGTTTCTAGGGCTTCAAGGCTTCATCAAACATACGATTTTTGGCAAATGCATTCATTGCCAAGAGAGTCAAGAAACTATATCCCCTACTATTTGGCAGCTGCTATAATTGCAAAAACTCCAGAGAAATACGATTTCACCATCCCTAAAGTTAAGCCCTACGAATTTGAAGAGGTTATACTTGAAAATAGTGCAGATCTTGCTGTGTTAGCAAGAGTGGCTGGCATTAAGGTAAAACAATTAAGAAACTATAATCCCGAATTGAGACAATCTGCTACACCAACAGATAATCCTTATTTACTTAAGCTCCCTAATGGTAAAAAAGATCAATTCTTGGCAAGATGGAATTCAATTCCCGAATCAGAGAGGTTTGCTCCTCAATTTATAGTTCATAGAGTGCGAAATGGAGAAAGTTTGTGGACAATTTCAAAAAAATATGGAACATCGATTCATGATATTGCAGCTGTAAACAAGCTTCGCAACAGGCACAAAATACGAGTTGGAAATAAATTAAAAATCCCAATGAAAGGGGCATCATTGAGAACATGGGGAACGAAAGACAATGGTGGTCCAGCTGGTCATTATAAAGTAATCTATAAAGTTAAAAGAGGTGATACATTGGGCCAAATTGCTGAGGATTATAAAACCAATGCTAGTAAAATAAGAAGATGGAACAGGTTAAAATATGGAGCAAGTATAATTTACCCTGGTCAAAAGCTTAAAATTTGGGTTAAAGAAGGATAGGGAGATATGACAAAACAAAATATTATAGATATAGTTTCAGAAGCTACGGGTCTTACAAAAGTTGAAACTGAGGCAGTAACTAACGGGGTAATGAAGACAATTATCGATTCATTAGCCAGAAATGATAGAGTTGAGTTAAGAGGATTTGGGACATTTGGAGTCAAGCATCGTATGCCTAAAAAAGCTAGGAATCCTGGTACAGGTGATGCAATATACTTACCTGAAAGGTACGTTCCTACGTTCAAACCAAGTAAGATTATGCGTTCTCGAGTAAATGAATTAACTAAAAAATAATAGAGGAATTTATGCCCTGTGGTAAAAAGCGAAAAAAGCGTAAAATGAATACGCACAAACGCAAAAAGCGTTTGAGAGCTAATAGACATAAAAAGAAAAATACCTAAGAATCCTAGATTCCTGATTTATTTTTCCGTTTACCTTTTGAGTTAATTTTTCAATTTCCATGGAAAGAACACTCTATTCAGTCTCTGACCTGGTCTCCAAAACTAGGGCATTATTAGAGCTCTCTTTCAAAAATATTTATGTTGAAGGTGAAGTGTCTAATGTTCACTACCATACTTCTGGTCACTTATACTTTGTTGTAAAAGACAGTTTATCAGAATTAAAATGCGTAATGTTTAAAAATGCGAATAGTAATTTAAGGTTTCGTATTGAGAACGGAATGCGATTGGTTTGTTTTGGTTCATTATCAATGTTTGAACAAAGAGGCCAACTTCAGTTTGCGACAAAAAGGATAGAATTATCAGGAATTGGTGCGTTGCACCAAGCCTTTGAAACATTAAAGGTTAAACTTTTAAATGAGGGTTTATTTTCAAATGAACATAAATTGAAAATAAAAAAAATTCCAAAAAAAATTGGAATTATTACCTCAGGTGAGGGCGCTGCGTTAAAAGACATTTTGCATGTTTTGAAAAGGCGCTCACCATTTCTAGAAGTTGTTATTAGGCCAGCTAGAGTACAGGGTGAAAATGCAGCTGAAGATATCTCCAATGGTATAATTGAGATGTCTAATCTTGATAGTGTTGACGCGATTATAATAGGAAGAGGAGGTGGGTCGATAGAAGATTTATGGGCTTTTAATGAAGAAACCTTAGCAAAAGTCATTTTTAATTGTTCTATTCCAATAATTTCCGCTGTTGGTCATGAAACAGACTTTACTATATCTGATTTTGTGTCAGATGTAAGAGCTGCGACGCCCACTGAAGCAGCTGAAATCATTTGTTCAAGTAGGGATGAACTCATGGCATATATTATAAGCTTTCAAGAAAAGCTCATCAGTTATGTTTATTCCCACAACAGTGGGAAAAAAATTGAAATAAATAATATGTTGAACCGTTTGATGTTGTTGCAACCATCAAACGTAATAAAGTCAAAGCAAGCATCACTAGGTGCTTTTTACAGCTTTTTGGTTAATCATATTAATGAGCTAATTGAACTAAAAAAGATTAGATTCTTAGGTATAACAAATCAATTGCAAAGCATTGGGCCTGAGAACGTATTGCGGAGAGGGTATTCAATTGCGGTTAACAAAAAAACAAAAAAAATAATTCGGATAGCTTCGGAACTACTAATCAATGAAAAGTTCATATTGAAGACTTCAAATGGAAATTTAGAAGCAAAGAAGATAAAATAATATAATTAGAGGTGTTAATTATGGCAAAACCAAAAAAAACAAAATCTTTCGAAAACATTTTTGAAGATTTAGAAAAGATTGTAGGCAAAATGGATGAAGGTGATATTCATTTAGAAAAAAGTCTTGAACTTTTTGAAAAAGGCATGAGCTTAGTTGAAGAAGGTAAAAGCAAGCTTGATGAAGCCGAGCTTAAAATTAAAACCTTAACCAAAAATTCAAATTTAGCATAAATATGATTAAACCAAAGAATTTTGGCTTGTGGGGCAATACTGATAAGAGCGTATTTTGGCAGATATTGCCAAAAATAATTGATTGGGCTGATAGCAATAAAATTCAAATCTATATTACCGAAAAAATTCAAACAAACGTTGAATTTAATGCAAATAGTATTCCTGTAATTAATTCAAATGAAAAAATAAGTGAAATGGATTTCATGCTTGTCTTAGGTGGTGATGGTACTTTTTTAAGTTGCGCAAGAGCTGTAGAACATCACGACACGCCGATCCTTGGAATTCATCTTGGTGATTTAGGATTTCTAGCTAAGGTAACATTAGATGATATTTTCCAAAGACTGGATCAAGTTGCAAAAGGTGATTATTTAATTGAGAAAAGAAGCATGGTCAAGGCTGTTTTAAAAAAGACAGGCAGTGAGAAAGTATTATACGGGTTAAATGATTTTGTTGTTACTAGTGGGGAATCACATAGGTTACTTGTCTCGGAAGTATTTGTTAATGGTAGAAGGGTGTCTGAATACAGGTCTGATGGCTTAATTGTAGCTACGCCAACAGGATCAACCGCATACTCCTTATCATCAGGTGGACCTATTATCGCTCCAGATGTTGATAGCTTTGTTATAACGCCTATTTCTGCGCATTCACTTAACTCTAGACCATTAGTTGTGTCAAATAAATCTAGTATTGAAATTAAGTTCTCAAATTACAATCAAGACATTATATTTATCACAGATGGTCAGCTTCATGAAATATTAAGGCCCAATGATGTTGCGTTAATTAGTAACTCTAATTTTCAAATAGGATTAATTGATTTCGATGATACTGATTACTTCCATACGCTTAGAATAAAAATGGGTTGGGGTACTAGGGGGGGGTCTTAAGGTAGCAGTTTTAACTATTTTTAGAAAAAAGATTTTTTAAGACATAACCTGCTATATCTGGATTTTCTTTAAGTCTTCTTAAAGAGTAGTCGTACCAATCGGGGCCGAAGGGCACATAAACTCTTACTTTATAGCCTAATGATAAAAGCTTTTCGAGCCTACCATTCATTGGCACTCCGTAAAGGACTTGAAATTCAAAAGTTGAGGAGTCTACATTATACTTCTTGATCATATCTAATAAAGAATCTATTAAATGTTGATCGTGCGTAGCATAACATGCATATGATTTTTTTTCAGACATAAGTTTAGCCATTTTTAAAAAATTAACTCGTATTTTTTCTGAATCCTTGATAGCAATTTTTGAATTTTCTTGGTAGATGCCCTTACAAATTCTTGCGTTAAATTTAGCGGAGCCCAGGCTTTCAATATCTTCTAAGCTTCTTCTTAGATAAGCTTGTAGTACAACGCCTGTATCTGAGTAAGTTGATTTCAATTGATCGTATATTTTAAAAGTTATATCTGTGCTTCTTGAGCTTTCCATATCGATTCTCAAAAAGTTTGAGTGTTTTTTTGCTTTTTTTAAAATCTTTTGAAAATTATTCAAAACGACTTCCTCTGAAATATCTAGTCCAATATGTGAAGGTTTAATAGAAATATTGCTATCAATTGAATCTTGGTAAATTTTTTCATATAAATCGCAATATTCCTTGGTTATTTTTTCTGCGATGTCTAAATCGCTCACATGCTCTCCTAGAATATCAATAGTCGCAGAGAAGCCTTTATTATTAAGTTCTTTAACAATACTCAAAACTTCTTTTGAGTTATAACCAGCAACGTATGATTTTGAAAATAATTCAACGAACCATTTCGGTAATATTGGAACAGATAAAGCTAAAAGTTTATTTAACACTTTATTATATATTCTATTTTCATCACAAAATTTAAGCTGAACATTATTTAACACGAGTGAAATTTTTTATGTATTTTATTATCAAGTTTAGATTGACTAACGAAAACACAAACGTCTAAATTACGAGTCTAATTACTAAAGTTATTTTATTATGTATAGAGATTTTGGAACCGTTTTTTTTGCAGTAATCATGGGCGCCGTCATGGTATCTATTCCTCTTGTTATTAGTTGGCTTATTGCTCCTTCAAACAAGACTAAAGATAAGCTTGATACTTACGAATGTGGGGAAGAAGCTGAAGGTTCTGCTTGGTTGCAGTTTAATATTCGGTTTTACATCATCGCCTTGATTTTTTTGATTTTTGACGTTGAGGTTGTATTCCTTTTTCCTTGGGCAGTTGTTTTTAAGGAGATGGGTCTGCTTGCCTTAATAGAAATGGGCATTTTCTTGTTAATCCTTTGTGCCGGGTTAGCTTACGTTTGGGTCAAATCCGACTTAGAATGGGTGCGGCGAAAAATCAAGTATGGTGGTGGTAGATATAAACCTTTATCGGCATCTTCGGAGGATTAAATGGGGCTATTAGAAAATAGATTTGATGATAATATTGTTGTTGAAAAATTAGATAAGCTATTAAGCTGGGCCAGGTCTACATCACCATGGTTTTTTCAATTTGGAACTGCCTGTTGTGCTATTGAGATGATGGCTGCTGCTGCCAGTAGGCACGATTTGATGAGAATTGGAATAATTCCTAGATCTTCTCCCAGGCAAGCGGATGTAATGATTGTCGCTGGCACTGTTACCATGAAAATGGCTCTAAGAGTAAAGAAATTATATGAGCAAATGGCAGACCCTAAATATGTTGTTGCTATGGGTTCCTGTGCTACTAGCGGCGGGCCATATTGGCAACATGGCTATCATGTACTTAAAGGAGTTGACTTAGTTATTCCTGTGGACGTTTATGTTCCTGGATGTCCGCCAAGACCAGAGGCTTTAATTGAAGGCTTGTTGAAGCTACAAGAACAAATTTTAGAGGGGCGTCCCCTTACAAGGAAAACGGGTTGAGTGAAGATATACAGCTACTAATTGATGATGTAGTAGCTAAAGCATTAGCAGGAGACATGGATCCCATCAATAATATTGAAGATCGTGTCACTAGATCGAAAGCAAAGGCCGCCTTAGTAAAAGCAAAGAGATCTCAGCCAAAAACTGAAATTAAGAGTAATGCATCTGAAAATTCTGACGTAAAAGCTAAAGACACAATTGAACAAGTTGTTATTGCATCTTTAAGTAAAAACTTTTCAAATTTTTTAGACGGCGAGCAAAATGGCGAATGGATTCAAATTAAGGCAGAAAATTGGTTTGAGATAGCTAAGCATTTGAAAGAAAATGAAAATTTATACTTTGACTCATTGCAGTGTAATACGGGATTCGACTTGGAGGGTGGAATGTTAGAATCTAGATATAACTTGCATTCTATGAAGCATTTACACGCAATTGAAATAAGAATAAAAGTAAGTATTGAAAATCCAGATATACCATCTGTTGAAAGTTTGTGGAGAGTTGCGGATTGGTTTGAAAGAGAAACTTATGACATGTTTGGGATTAACTTCACAGGTCATAGAGATCTTCGACGTATTTTACTCCCTGAAGATTGGGAGGGATGGCCTCTTAGAAAAAATTATGAAGAACAAGAAACATATCATGGCATTGTTGTGCCGAAAGTGAAAGAAGGATGGGAGTAGTACACGGACAAGAGATGGTCCTTAATATAGGCCCACAGCATCCTGCAACGCATGGTGTTTTACGGTTACAAGTAAAGACAGATGGGGAAGTCATTTCTGAAATCACTCCTTATCTGGGTTACTTGCATCGCTGTTTTGAGAAGCATTGTGAAAACGTAACTTATGAGCAAGTTATACCATTTACAGACCGTTGCGACTATTTGGCTTCAATGACAATGAATTTTGGCTATGTTGTTGCTGTGGAGAAGTTGATGGATATCAAAGTTAATGATAGGGTTCAGCACATTAGAGTTATAATGGCTGAATTGCAACGAATAGCTAGTCACTTGTTAGCGACAGGTGTTTTTGGTTTGGACTTGGGTGCCTTTACCCCATTTCTGCATATGTTAAGAGACCGAGAGAGAATTATTGATTTATTTGAAATGACTTGCGGTGCAAGATTGCTATATAATTACATGTGGGTTGGTGGCCTTAGTCATGACTTACCCAAGGGGTTTGTTGAGGCGACTCTAAATTTTCTTGACTATTTTGAGCCTAAGATAGATGAATTTGAAAACTTGCTTGGGCACAATAAAATATTTGTAGAAAGAACTGCTGATATCGGTATTATGCCAGCCGAGGTCGCTATTAACTTTGGCGTTACGGGTCCTAATTTGCGAGCTTCGGGAGTTAACTGGGATTTAAGAAAAGATGACCCGTATTCAATTTATGATAAATTTGATTTTAACGTTCCAGTCGGTCAGGGAATAAAGGGTACTGTTGGGGATTCTTGGGATAGGTTTTATGTTAGATTACAAGAAATTAGAGAAAGTGTAAAGATTGTTAGGCAAGCTTTAGATCAGCTTCCAAAAGATGGTGATGTCCATCAAAGTATGCCAAAAAAAATAAGACCTCCCAAAGGCTCTATCTACAGTAGAACAGAATCTCCTCGTGGTGATTTAGGTTATTACATTGAAAGTGATGGTTCAGATACTCCTTCTCGGTTAAAAATGCGCTCACCAGCATTTACAGCGTTAGGTGTTCTTGACGAAATCGCTGGTGGCTGGTTGATGTCAGATGTTTTAGCTATTCTTGGTAGTCTTGATATTGTTCTTGGCGAGATTGATCGATGACAGTAGACTATATTTTTGATTTTTTGACTGGTTTATTAGGTGGATTTCTTGGTTCGGATTATCTCCTCCTGGTTTCTATGTTGATTCCTTGTTTGGCTATTTTTGGATTTATTACTGTATATGCTTTAATCGTTATTTACGCTGAGCTAAAAGTTTCCTCTTTTATTCAAGATAAAGTAGGTCCTATGGGGCAAGGTGTTGGTCTCCATGCGGGTAAATGGGGCTTGCTTCAACCTGTTGCGGATGCTTTAAAGTTATTGCTCAAGGAAGACATAATTCCTTCTAGTGCCGATAGGCCATTATTTATTCTCGCTCCTTTTATGATTTTCATTGGAGCTTTTATTAGTTTTGTAGCTATTCCATTTGGTGAATCTATAATTGTAGCAGACCTTAATATTGGTCTTTTTTATATTTTAGGTGTTGGTTCGATAGCTGTTTTATCTCTTATTTTAGCGGGTTGGGCATCAAATAATAAGTGGTCTCTTTATGGAGGAATGCGTTCTGCCGCTCAGATAGTTAGTTATGAAATTCCAGCGGGACTTTCATTGATTGTTGTCATAATGCTAGCGGGTACCCTAAACTTACAAGACATTATCAAATACCAAGAAGGTGGTATATTCAACTGGATTATATTTGATAACCCATTTGTTCCAATAGCTTTTGTCGTATATTTTATTAGTGCGCTAGCTGAAGTGAATCGGACGCCCTTTGATTTGCCGGAATCAGAGTCTGAGCTCGTAGCTGGGTTTGCCACAGAGTACTCAGGTATGAGATATGCTTTTTTCTTCCTTAGCGAATATGCAAATATGTTTGTTGTTAGTGCTGTAGCTGCAGCTGGTTTTTTAGGAGGATGGCAAAGTCCATTTGCTGGTTTTATGAGTACACCTGCTTGGGGTGTTTTCTGGATGATAAGCAAAACAGGATTTTTGATATTTGTAATGATTTGGCTTCGTTGGACTCTCCCAAGGTTGAGAGTAGATCAATTAATGAATGTATGTTGGAAAGTTTTTCTTCCATTAGCTTTAATAAATATATTTGGTGTGGCTATATGGACAGTAGTTTTTAACTCTTAAGGTAACAAATGAAAAGATATTTTACAGATATTTATGAAAGTGTGAGCTCAATTTTAGGTGGTATGGGTATCACTTTAATGCATCTAATTAAAGCAAGAAATGATAATGTGACGTTGCAGTATCCGGAAGAAAAGTGGCCAAGGCCTGAAAGGAATATTGGTTTTGATCACAATAGTTATAATGTTATTCGTTCAAGATTACATGTAGATATGGATGATTGTATTGGTTGTTTAAAATGTGAAAGAGCGTGTCCAGTTGATTGTATCAAAATCGTTACAGAGAAAGCACCAGTGAGGGGTGAAGACTTAAAAGAAATCAAGCATAAAGGTGTAACCTCTAATGGTACTAGAAAAGCTCTAGTTGTTACCAGGTTTGATATTGATATGTCAGAGTGTTGTTATTGCAATTTATGCACTTATCCTTGTCCTGAAGAGTGTATTTTTATGACAGGCGGTCCGAACGCTAAAAAGCACCCTATCGATTATGAATTTTCTGAACCAGATAGAAGTGACCTAATATATAGATTTGCTAAAAAAGGAGCTAAAGAAGGCTTGGCGGAAATGAATGCTAAACAAGAGGCAGAAGCTTAATTAAATGGCTGATATTGTTTTCTGGATAATTTCAGCATTGACGGTTATGTCAGCCGCATTTGTTGTTCTCAATAATCAGTTGGTTTATTCAGCTGTGGCCTTATTGTTTACATTATTTGGCACAGCAGGGCTCTATGTTTTTTTATGGGCAGATTTCATAGCCGGTATTCAAATACTAGTTTATGTTGGTGGGATTCTTGTTTTAGTTATTTTTGGTATAATGTTGACAAATAAAATAAAATCAGTTAGAATATCGCACAAAAGTATGCAGCAAGGCGTTGGGGGTGTTGTGATATTTTGGTTTTTTATTTTTTTATTTCTTGCTCTTACAAAAGCACCTTGGGCTGTAACTGAGGCGATAGAGCCAGTCGGAACTGTTAGGGGGATTGGTATCTTGTTACTAACAGATTACTTGCTTCCTTTTGAGATTATTTCTGTTCTTCTGCTTGGCGCTCTTATCGGCGCCGCAGTTTTATCTAGGGGGGATTCTTGATGAATAGTCTTGAGTCATACCTTTTTATTTCTTCAATGCTATTTTGTCTAGGTCTTTTTGGTGTTATAACCAGAAGAAACGCGATAGCTGTTTTAATGGGGGTTGAACTTATTTTAAATGCTGCAAATATTAACTTTGTAGCATTTTCAAAATTCAATGGTATGAACTTAGATGGTCATATTTTCGCGTTGCTTGTAATCGTTTTAGCTGCTGCAGAAGCGGCTGTCGCGTTAGCAATTATTATAAATATTTACAATAATATGAATACTGTAAATATTGATGATGTTTCGGAGCTTAAAAGATGATTGAAAATCCGATGATTCTGTTTCCGTTACTAATTCTCTTTTTGCCTTTACTTTCCTTTGTAATTGTGATTTTCTTTGGTAAAAATCTGCCTCGCCAAGGTGACTGGGTCGCTGTAGGGTCTATAGTTGCAACATTTTTATTGGCCTGTTATTTATTTCTGCAGATGCTATTGAACTATGACCCAGATTTTAGTCATGGTGCATCATTCTCATGGATCAATCTGGGTGAGTTTAAAATTGATCTTGGTATTTTAGTTGATAATCTAACAATAGTTATGTTGCTAATTGTTACTCTTGTTTCTAGTTGTACTCATATTTTTTCTATCGCCTATATGAAAGGTGATATTCGTTACAATCGATATTTTGCATATTTAGGACTGTTTACATTTTCAATGAATGGAATTGTTTTGGCGGACAACTTGATTTCAATGTACATGTCTTGGGAACTCGTTGGGGTTAGTTCGTATCTGCTTATTGGTCACTGGTTTGAAAAAGACAGTGCAGCAAATGCAAGTAAGAAAGCTTTTCTCACAAATCGTGTTGGTGATATTGGATTTTTTATTGGTATTATGTTATTATACTCTGCTGTTGGCGCATTCGCATTTAGTCCTATTTTTGAATCTATAGCTGGTGGTCAAGCGATTGCTGGTACAACTTTGACTATAGCGGGGTTAGGAATTTTTATGGGTGCTGTTGGTAAGTCTTCACAATTTCCGCTTCATATATGGCTACCTGATGCGATGGAAGGACCCACCCCTGTTTCTGCTTTAATGCATGCAGCTACAATGGTTGCGGCCGGAGTTTACATGTGTGTCAGATTGTTTCCAATTTTCACACCAAGTGCTCTGATTGTAATCGCTTATATCGGTGCTATAACTGCGATATTAGCGGCTCTGATAGCCGTTTCACAAAACGATATTAAAAAAGTATTAGCCTATTCTACCGTTAGTCAATTAGGCTTTATGATTCTAGCTGTTGGAACGGGAGTATATACAGCAGCATTTTTTCATTTATTAACGCATGCGATGTTCAAAGCGAACCTATTTTATTGTAGTGGCTCAGTCATACATTCGATGCATCATGCTTTACATAAGGCCCATGATCATGATACAGATCCTCAAGACATGAGAAATATGGGTGGGTTTAAAGATAAAATGCCAATCACGTATTTTTCAATGTTGGTAAGTACCTTGGCTATAGCTGGTGTACCATTGTTTTCTGGCTTTTTGTCGAAAGATGCAATTTTGGCGGGTACGTTATCTTTCGCTCAGCATCATCCAGGGCATTTCCTATTACCTCTTTTTGGTTTTTTAGCTGCTGCCTTGACTGCTTTTTATATGTTTCGTCTTATTTTTATGACGTTTCATGGCAAGCCAAACATCAAATCAATAATGAAAGATATTCATGAATCACCAAAAGAAATGACAGGTCCTATCGTTCTGTTGGGTTCATTGAGCTTCTTTATTTTTTATACATTGCCTAAAAACTTTAATCCGATGAAGGACAAAGGATGGTTTACTGATTTAATTGTTCCAAGAAATTCTGCAGTACCAGGAAGTCTTACAGCGAATGAAATTGCGAATTATGCGCACCACGCACATTATTTGGCAATGGGTTTATCGCTTGTTGTAGCATCACTTGGAATCTTGTTAGCGTATCTCATATATCAGAGAAAGGTAATATCAGCAAAAAATATTTCTAAAAGATTTGGTTTTTTCTATGACTGGAGCCTAAATAAATTTTATTTTGATGAAAACTATAATCGCTATTTATATCAGCCATTTCTTCGATTAGCTCATACAATTTCATGGCTAGATTGGGAGTTCTATGATAAATATTTTATTAATGGCTTTGGAAGACTAACCAAATTACTCAGTACTATCTCAGGCAAGTTTGATTACAGTGGAATCGATCAAGGGTTTGTTGATGGTTTTGGGCGCGCATCAAATACAGTCGGTAAACTTTTAAGAAACGTACAGACCGGACGATTACAAAATTATTTGCTTTTTGTTGTTGCTGGTATTTTAGTTATAATTATTGCTCAGGCTTTTTAACCAATAGAATACAAGAGATATACACATGGAGAATATTCTTAGTTTATTAATATGGATCCCTATTATGGGTGCAATTATAGTTGCATTCCTTCCTAGAGATAATGAAAATTTAGTCAGATATATATCTGCGGCAATCACTGGGTTGGAATTTATAGTTGCTATTGTTTTATGGAGGGCCTTTGACCCGGTCAACGGCTCAATGCAGTTCATGGAACGATATGAATGGATTCCTTCTTTAAATATATCTTATATACTTGGTGTTGACGGTCTAAGTCTTCCGATGGTCCTTTTGACTGCAATGTTATTTTTTATTGGCGTTTTTGTAAGTTGGAATATTAAAAAAGCTGTTAAAGGCTATTTTGCTCTTTATCTTTTGTTAAATGCTGGTGTATTAGGTGTTTTTTTATCACTTGACTTCTTTTTATTTTATATTTTTTGGGAAGTTATGCTTTTACCGATGTATTTCTTAATTGGAATGTGGGGTGGCCCTCAAAGAGAATATGCTGCAATTAAATTCTTTTTGTATACTCTTTTTGGCTCTGTTTTGATGTTGATAGGTATATTAGGTCTTTATTTTACATGCGGAAAAACATTTGATATTTTGCTTATTATGGAAAGAGCACCCGAAGCCCTCAATGGTGTTCTTTGGTGGGGTATGAGTGCTGCGAAGGTTATTTGGGTTTTGCTTTTTATTGGTTTTGCTATAAAAGTTCCTGTTTTTCCATTTCATACCTGGTTACCACTCGCTCACGTAGAAGCTCCGACCGCAATTTCTGTGCTACTAGCTGGAATATTATTAAAGTTGGGTGTGTACGGTATAATAAGGGTTAATTATGGAATAATGCCAGATCAGGTCTATTGGTTTGCTGGTGGTTTAGCATTTTTAGGATTAGTAAATGTTATTTGGGGAGGCCTGTGTGCACTAGCTCAAACAGACTTGAAAAAGTTAGTCGCATACTCTAGTATTAATCACATGGGTTACTCATTAATTGGTATAGCTGCTGTTGTGGCAGCTGGTGAGATGAATGGTGGTGATTTGAAAGCAGCGCAGGCTGGTTTGAGTGGTGCTGTGTTCCAAATGTTTAACCATGGGACTATTTCTGCAATGTTGTTCATTCTTGTTGGTGTTGTTTATGAAAGAGCCCATCATCGTGATATTGATGGTTTTGGTGGACTGGCTAGTCAGATGCCTATTTACACAGGTATTACAGCGTTGGCCTTTTTTGCTGGATTAGGGCTTCCCGGTTTTTCAGGTTTTGTAAGTGAAGCAATGTGTTTCATTGGTGCTTTTCCGGTGTTTAAAGCTATTGTTGTATTAAGTACTATTGGGATTCTGTTAAATGCGGCATATTTCTTGTGGGCTTTTCAACGAGTCTTTTTTGGCGAATTAAATGAAAAGTATAAAGATATGAAAGAAATTAATGGAATGGAATTATTTACTGTGATTCCATTAGCAATTATTACTTTATTTTTTGGTATCTACCCTGGACCATACCTTGATTTAATTAAAGCCACGATGGACCAAATAATTGAAAAAATTGCATTTGCTGCTTCTTACGGTATAATGTAAGGATTATCTAAATGACTAATTTGCAGAGTTTAGAGTTTTTCATACCTGAAATAATTTTGGTTATTACCATTTTGGCCTGTTTAATTACTGATTTATTTTTAAAAAAATCTAAAACAGACTTGATCGGTTGGGTCTTGGGTGTTGGTCTTATTATCGTAGGCTTATCTGTTTATAATTTAAGCTCCGTTCCTCCCACGACATTGTTTTCAGATATGATTGTTATTGATCCTTTTAGTTCTTACATGAAGATTATAATTATCATTTCAACTTTGTTAATTATTGTTGCTAGTTGGGCAAACGGCGAATTATCTAAATATAGGAAAGGTGAATACTTTACGCTCATTGGTATTATGGTTGTTGGATTATTTTTGATGACTTCGTCCATTGATATTATTATGCTATATGTTTCAATCGAAGTTGTCTCAATAATGTCTTTTGTTCTCGCTGGTTATTTAAAATTGAATACTCGATCAAATGAGGCTGGACTGAAATATGTCATATATGGTGCTTTCAGTTCAGGAGTAATGCTTTTTGGGCTTAGTCTAGTGTTTGGCTTGACAGGTAGTACAAATTATTTCGTCATTCAAGAAGCTATTTCATCTATGGATAGCTCAGCGAACCCAGCATTGATAATGGCCTTGCTCATGATTTTTGCTGGATTTGGGTATAAAATTTCTTCTGTGCCTTTTCATTTTTGGACTCCAGATGTTTACGAAGGTGCCCCTACAACAATAACTGCTTATCTTTCTGTTGCTCCAAAGGCTGCAGGGTTCGCAATGATTATCCGCTTTTTTCATCAAGTTTTTTCTGATAGCATTGCCTTATCTGGTAATACGGTGGGATATACTGATTTGCCATGGCCTGAAATTATTGGAATCTTAGCTGTTGTTACGATGACACTTGGAAACCTTGTCGCAATTCAACAAGAAAGCATTAAGAGAATGCTTGCTTATTCTAGTATAGCGCATGCTGGATACATGATGCTTGCACTTCCAGTTCTTTCAATTGACGCTGTAGAATCAATAATGATTTATCTCTTCGTTTATATTTTTATGAACCTAGGTGCTTTTTTCATAGTTATCATTGTAAAAAATAAAACTGGAGGAGAAACCTTTGCAGAATATGATGGTTTAGGTTGGAAAATGCCAATTGTTGGCGCACTTATGACTCTATTTATGCTCTCGCTGACTGGATTGCCTCCAACAGCTGGGTTTGTTGGTAAACTATATATATTTAAAACACTTGTTGGCGCTGGAAGTGATTTTCTTTGGTTGGTCATAGCGGGAGGTATCAATAGTGTCATCTCGCTTTATTATTATTTTCACGTTGTCAAAGTAATGTTTTTATCTGGTAAAAGAAGTGATAAGTTGTCTTATCCACCTTCTTTAATGTTGGGTCTAATTATATTTACGGCTGTACCATCCTTGGCTCTTGGATTATATTGGAATCCTCTAGCGAAATGGGTCAAGGAATCATTGGTCTTCTATTCTCAGGCTATGTAATTGGATTAATTTAATTAAGATTTATTTCGTAATTTTTTAAATAATATATTATAAACAATTTTTAAGTATAATTAATGTCCCACATAAAGATTAAAAAAGGCCATGATATTAAAATTTCTGGGATTCCAAAATCAGATATATCCACAGCGCCGATAGCTTCAACGTTAGCATTGTCGCCCTCAGATTTTAAAGGTGTTAAACCAAAATTAATGGTTAAACTTGGAGATAGTGTCAAAATAGGTTCTCCTTTATTTCTTGATAAACTCAACCCCAGTCTAAGGTGGGCATCTCCAGGGAGCGGTATAATTAAAGATATTAAGTATGGTTCTAGGCGAGTTATAGAAAAAATTGAAATAGAATTAGATAAGGATCAGCAAAGTCTCGATTTTAAAAGTCATTCAATGAGTGATATTTCTAATTTATCTGGAGATGAGGTCCTGGATGTGATACTAGGAGCGAATTTATTTCCTCATTTTAGACAAAGGCCTTTTAATACTATTCCTGACCATAAGATTAAGCCTAGAGATATTTTTATTTCGGGTTTAAATACTGCCCCCTTAGCGGTCGATCTTGAAATCGCGATTAATGACGAGAAAGAAAATTTTCAAACTGGTATAAATGCAATAGGAAAATTAACAGACGGTAACGTATACCTTACCAATAAAGTTGACTCTAGGCTTTCTGATGTTGAAAATGTCAACATTAATACCATTGAAGGTCCTCATCCATCAGGTAATGTAGGTATTCAAATACACCATATTTCACACCTCAAGCCGTCTGAATTGATATGGACTATTGACCCTCAAGATGTGGTTATGCTTGGAAAACTTTTTTTGAAGGGTGTATATGATCCTTCAAAAATTATTTCAGTTGCGGGTCCAGGCGTTAAAAACCCGACTCACCTTAGAGTTAAAACTGGATATCCTATTGAATCTATTTTAAGATCAAATCTATCATCAGAGGATGTTAGATTGATTTCTGGAGATGTTTTGACAGGCAGAGAGTGTACTTTAGAAGACTATATTAGCTTTTACGATAGTTCAATTAGTGTTATTTCGAATGAAATTAATAGGGAGTTTATAGGTATGCTTAATCCTGGTAGTAGCTCATCAAGATATAGTTTAACTCCTGTGTTTGTTTCTTTAAGTAATATTTTGTTTCCTTTTACTTCATCTCAAAATGGAAATCACAGAGCAGTGGTTCCAATAAATTCTTGGGAGCGAGTTCTGCCTATGGATATTCTTCCAAATGAATTATATCGTTCTATTCTTGCTGAAGACATTGAGGAGATGGAAAGTTTAGGGTTGTTCGAATGCGATGACGAAGACTTTGCATTGTGTTCATTTGCTTGCCCTAGTAAGACGGACGTTAGTGGTGTGATTAGAAAAGGTTTAGATATGCTTCAAGCAGAGGTTTAAGATGAAGTGGTTGTTAGACTATTTATTAAAAATAAAGCCTAATTTTGATGAGGGCCAAAAACTTAATTGGTTATATCCATTGTATGAGGCAACCGAAACAATATTATTTAGTACGGATGCAAAAACAAAATCTGCGCCTCATATTAGAGATAGTATTGATATTAAAAGAGTAATGATTCTCGTTGTTGTTGCACTAATACCTTGCTATGTCTTTGGTGCAATAAATGTAGGCTATCAAAACGCTCTCTCATTTGGGTTGGAGAGAACTTGGATAGAAAATCTAATTTTTGGGGCTAATGCAATTATCCCAATAATTGTAGTAACATTTGTTGCCGGTGCTTTTTGGGAAATTTTATTTGCTATTGTTAGAAAACATGAAATATCAGAAGGTTTTCTTGTCACTTGTGCTCTCATTCCGCTTACAATGCCGCCATCAATACCTCTCTGGCAATTATTCATTGCTACTTCCTTTGGAATTGTGATAGGTAAAGAAATTTTTGGTGGAGTTGGAATGAATATTTTTAACCCCGCTTTAACGGCTAGATGCTTTATTTTCTTTTCATATCCTAGTAAAATTTCAGGTGACATGGTCTGGCTTATCGGTCCTGACGGTTACTCAGGTGCTACTGCTTTGTCTGTACCTGCTTCTACTAATAATGCAGATGCAGTTTATCTGCTAAATGGAATAACTCAATTTGATTATTCTTGGATAAATTTAGCATCAGGTTGGATTCCAGGTTCCATTGGTGAAACAAATAAATTTATTATTTTTTCAGCTGCTGCTGCTTTAATGCTTATGAAATTGATTTCCTGGAGGGTGATATTAGGGGGTATAAGCGGACTTTTTGCTATGTCATATATTGGTACTCTAATTGCTCCGTTTTCTGATAATTCAATGTTGTCGATTCCTCCGCATTACCATCTAGTAATGGGAAGTTTTGCGTTCGGATTGACTTTTATGGCTACAGAACCTGTTACAGGATCTCATACAGACACTGGAAGGTTAGTTTACGGTTTTTTTGTTGGTGTTTTGACTGTTATCATTCGGTCGATTAATCCAGCGTACCCTGAGGGTGTTATGTTGGCAATTTTATTAATGAATGCATTTGCATCATTAATTGATTATTTCGTTGTAAAAGTGAACATAAGCAAAAGGATGGCAAGATATGCGTAGCGATACATATACTATTGTTTTTACAACAATTGTTACAGTTGTCTTAGGTCTGGGGTTATCCGTAACTGCTGATAGTTTGCGAGAACGACAATCTATTAATGAAGAGCTTGATATAAAAAAGAATATATTATCTGTACTTGGTTTTAGTCTAAGTAGCGATTGGGAAAATGACAAGATTCAGTCTTTATATGAACAAAATATTAACGAGTTCATTGTTGATAAAACCGGCTCTATTCTTAGCTCGATTGAATCATCTAATTCGGATAATTATACAATATACCAAAGTAGAGAAAATGATAAAGTGACTGGTTATGCTATCCCTATTGCTGGAAAAGGGTTATGGGGAACGATGTATGGATACTTTGCAATTGAACCTGATGCTGAAACAGTCAAAGGCATTACTTTTTATCGTCATAAAGAAACACCTGGTCTTGGTGCTGAAGTAGATAAAGAATGGTTTCAAAATAACTTTATTGGGAAAAAACTGATTGATACCAATGGTAGCTTAGTCAGTGTAGAAGTTGTCAAAGGCTATGTATCTAGTACTGACCCAAAATCTATGCATAAAGTAGATGGAATCTCAGGTGCTACAATTACGGGCAAGGGATTAACCAATTTTCTAAAAAATGATTTGCAAAAATATGAACCATATTTATCAAAAGTCAGAAAGTTGAATCAAATTGAATCTCTTTAGTAGTAAAAATAAAAAAATAATTAAAGACCCTTTAATGGGGGAAAATCCAATTTCTATTCATGTGCTTGGCATATGCTCTGCTCTAGCTATTACAACAAAAATAGATACAGCAGTAGTAATGACGATTGCTGTTGTTGCAGTTCTTTCAATATCGAATGTTGTTATATCTTTACTACGTAACAATATTCCTAATAAAGTTAGAATTATAATACAAATGAGTGTAATAGCTTCGCTAGTTATCATTGCTGATCAAGTATTAAAAGCTTACATGTATGATATGAGCAAACTTCTTGGCGTTTTTTTAGGGCTTATCATTACTAATTGTATAGTTCTAGGCCGTGCAGAAGCCTATGCTATGCAAAATTCTCCGAGCAAGGCTCTTCTTGATGGTATGGGTAATGGTCTTGGTTACGGTACTATTTTGATAGCGGTTGCTTTTTTTAGAGAATTATTTGGTTTTGGTTCTATTTATGGTGCTCAAGTAATAACTAATCAAATCTATCTTGGCGGCTATGAAAATAATGGTTTAATGATTTTGTCTCCAGGAGCATTTTTTATTTTGGGTTTAATTGTTTGGGCGCATAGAGCTTATACTGAAACATCGGATAAAGATTAAATATGCAACATTACATAAATATTATTATAAACTCAGTATTCATAGAAAATATATTATTGATTTATTTTTTAGGAATGTGCTCTTTTTTATCAATATCTAAGAAGGTAGAAACTTCCATCGGTCTTGGTTTAGCTGTGATTTTCGTATTATCGATTACTGCTCCAGCAAACTGGGCAATCAATGAGTATCTTTTAGCTGAAGGTGCATTGAGCTGGGCTGGTTTGGGCCATATTAATCTTGATTTTCTACAATTTATAGTTTTTATCTCAGTGATTGCAGCAATGGTCCAATTAGTCGAGATGTTAATGGATCGGTTTTCGCCTGCACTATATGTCAATTTAGGCATTTTTCTTCCTTTAATTACTGTTAACTGTTCGATTCTAGGGACTTCCCTTTTTCTAGTGGAAAGGGATTATAATTTAGCTGAATCAACTGTATTTGGTTTTGGTTCAGGTTTAGGGTTTTTTCTCGCGATTGTGTCTTTAGCTACAGTAAGAAAAAGAATGAGATATTCAGATGTTCCTTCATCATTAAGAGGGGTAGGTATGGCCATGCTATTAACTGGTTTAATTTCTATGGCGTTTTTAGGGTTTTCCGGAATCAGTTTGTAATTATTTAGGTCTAGTTTATGGAATTTACTATTGTTAGTGTAATTGTTTTTGGTAGCATTACGATGTGTTTAGTTTTGCTTTTAAATTTAGCAGAAAAAAAATTACTACCGCAGGGAGATGTTTCAATACTTATTAATGATGAACCTGATAATGCGATTAGTGTAGGTACCGGTGGTACACTACTAGGAGCATTAAGTGGCCAAAAAGTATTTTTACCTTCCGCATGTGGTGGCGGCGGGACCTGCGCAATGTGCAAATGTCAAGTTTTTGAAGGAGGAGGAGACATACTACCAACTGAGACTAGTCATATAAGTAGACCTGAAGCAAAAGAAAATTGGCGTTTAGCTTGTCAAGTTAAAGTCAAAGAAGATATGAAAATTCATGTTCCTGAAGAAGTTTTCAGTGTTCGGAAATGGGACTGCACTGTGAAATCCAATACCGATGTTGCTACTTTTATTAGAGAGTTTGTCATTGAACTTCCTGAAGGTGAAAACTTGGATTTTCAAGCAGGCGGTTATATTCAAATAGACATTCCAGAATATCACGGTCTTACTTTTAAAAATTTTGATATAGATAAAGAATATCATGAAGACTGGGATAAATTTAATATTTGGGGCTTAGTTGCAAATAATGATGAAGATGAATTTAGGGCTTACTCAATGGCTAGCCACCCGGCTGAGGGAAATAAAGTTATGCTTAATGTTAGAATCGCTACCCCTCCGCCAGCATTGTGGAATGATGTTCCACCGGGCATTGCGTCTTCATATATTTATAGCTTGAAGCCTGGAGACCCAGTTACAATATCTGGGCCTTATGGTGAGTTTTTCATTAAAGATACAGATCGTGAAATGGTTTACATAGGAGGTGGTGCGGGTATGGCTCCGATGCGATCTCATCTTTTTCACTTGTTTCATACTTTAAAAACAGGTCGAAAAGTCTCATTTTGGTATGGTGCTAGATCTCTTAGAGAAATGTTTTATGATGACGAATTCAAGAACATTGCAAAAGAATTTCCTAACTTTAACTATAATGTTGCCTTATCAGAGCCATTACCAGAAGATAATTGGACTGGACCAACTGGTTTCATTCATCAAGTTGCGCATGATAATTATTTGGGTAAGCATGAAGATCCAACTGAAATAGAATATTACATGTGTGGTCCTCCACCAATGATAAAAGCTGTTGAAGATATGTTAGATGGTCTTGGTGTTGAGAAAGAAATGATTGCCTTTGATAGCTTTGGGTAAAAAATATCTTAAATATTTGTTTTTAAAAGCCCAATTATTATTGGGCTTTTTCTTTTACTTGTCTTGTTCTGATTCATTTGTTGAATATTCAATATCTGGATTTACTATGGGCACCTCATTCAACATAAAAATAAATGAATCACACAAAATTGATCAAATCAAACAAATTGAATATTCTATCGATTCAATTTTAGTTAGTCTTAATAGACAGATGTCAACTTGGATTGAGGATAGTGAAATTTCATTTTTTAATCAGAGTCGTTCTGGAAGCCCTTTCAGAATTTCTGATGAGTTTTATCATGTATTAAAGAAAGGAAAACTAATTAATAATCAGACATCGGGAGCCTTTGATTATACTGTTTTTCCATTGGCTCAGATTTGGGGTTTCGGGCCAAAAGGAAAGAATAGTTCAAAAAGCCCTGATGTGAATGAAATAAAAAATGTTCTTGAATACATTGGTACAGATAAAATAGAACTTGACTACCCATACATCACAAAAAAACATCCTAAGGTTCAGATTGATCTTAATGCAATTGCTAAGGGGTACGCAGTAGATATAATTCATGATTGGTTAATACATAAGAATTATAAAAATATTTATGTTGAAATTGGAGGTGAGGTAAGATGCAGCGGTGTAAATAAAACTGGTGCTACTTGGATTATTGGTATTGATACTCCAATTAATAATATTGTTTCTAGTAAAAATATATATTCTAAGACTAAGCTTAAGAATATGTCCTTAGCAACCTCTGGTAATTACAGAAATTTTCTAGAAAAAAATGGTAAAAAAATTAATCATACTATCGATCCACGAAATGGAATTTCTGTTGAATCTAATATTCTTTCTGTAAGCGTAAAAGCTAGAAGCTGCTTAGTCGCAGATGCCTGGGCTACGGCGTTGATGATTTTGCCGTACGACAAAGGCTTAAAAGTCGCAACTGAAGCTGGTGGATTAGAAGTATTATGGATTTTAGCAGAAGGAAAAGAGGGCTTTTCTCAATTTAGCACTAAAGGCTTCTATCGCAAATAGATTTAAGCGCTCTAAATAGTTTCACATTTTTCTGTATCACCACCACAAATCGTACATGCTTCGTCTGCGCCTATACCTCCACAACTGCCTTGGATTGGCTTATCATTAAAAATGACCCCAATAGATAAGCCTAAAATGGCAATTCCTAATACAAATATTGATATATATATTGATTCCATATAACATAATTTACGAAAGGAACGCTATTATTTATCATATTGAAAAATATGTAAATTATATATTATTTTATAACTCAAATAAAGGTTTTTACATGTTAAAAAAGATGATGCTTCTTACATACGTTTTTACTCCAATGATATGTTTGGCTGCTGGAGGTGGTCATGGTGGTGATTATCATTTAGATGGAAGTCTTTCAAATATGGGAATTATCTGGGTAATCCCATTTGCTGGTATCTTATTGTCTATTGCCATTTTCCCATTAGTCCTTCCAGAGTTTTGGCATCATAACTTTGGTAAAATATCTTTATTTTGGGCGTCCATACTTATTATTCCTTTTGTTATTAAAGAGGGTGCTGCTGTAGCGGCGTATGAGATATTGCATGTAGGGTTGTTAGAGTATATTCCTTTTATTATTTTGTTGTTAGCGCTATTTACAATATCAGGAGGAGTTAGATTAACAGGTTCCTTAGTCGGAACTCCTTTAGTGAATCTTGCAATAATTTTAATTGGTACTTTCTTAGCTAGTTGGATGGGTACTACTGGTGCGGCTATGTTACTTATTAGGCCATTAATAAATGCAAATAAACATCGTAAAAACAATGTCCACGTAGTAGTCTTCTTTATATTTCTTGTTGCTAATATTGGAGGTTCTTTAACGCCACTAGGCGACCCACCTTTATTTTTGGGTTTTTTGAAAGGAGTTGACTTTTTTTGGACCACTTCTGCAATGTTTTTTCCTATGTTAACTATGATAATTGCACTTTCAATAATTTTTTATTTTCTTGATTCATATTATCTTAAAAAAGAAGGGATTACTCCTGCTCCAAAAAAAGAAAAAATTAAATTAGGCATCGAGGGTGTTTTTAATCTAGGGTTAATACTTGGTGTCATCGTGGCTGTTCTGATCAGTGGCTTCTGGAAACCTCATATTAGTTTTGAAGTTTATTCTGGCGTTCATCTTGAACTACAAAATTTAACTAGAGATATTTTGCTTTTAATATTAACCTATGTTAGTTGGACTTATACTTCGAAACAAATTCGTAAAGACAATGAATACACATGGTTTCCTATAATCGAGGTAGCGAAGCTATTTGCTGGTATATTTGTAACAATAATTCCGGCAATTGCTATTTTGAAAGCAGGCACAGATGGTGCCCTTTCTGGAATTATTAATTCTGTGACCAATGAAGATGGGCCAGTAAATATAATGTATTTTTGGTATACCGGAGTTTTATCAAGTTTCTTAGATAATGCTCCAACCTATCTAGTATTTTTTAATACAGCCGGAGGAGATCCTATTTTGTTAATGGGTGAGCTTAAAAACACTCTTTTAGCTATTTCTGCTGGTGCAGTATTTATGGGTGCAAATACTTACATTGGTAATGCGCCAAATTTTATGGTTAAATCAATCTCTGAATCCTCAGGTATAGAAATGCCAAGTTTTTTCGGATATTTCTTCAAATGGGCAATTCCATTCTTAGTTCCTCTTTTTGTTATTGTTAGTTGGATATTCTTTTAATGAGAATTACAAAAGTGACAACAAAAACTGGTGACGATGGAAAAACTAGTTTAGCCGACGGAAAACGTGTAAAAAAAAATCATGTTATCATTGATGCTTTAGGTGAATTAGACCACCTGAACTCGGTTATAGGTTGGGCTGAGGTTGCTAGTTCAAGTAAAAAGAACTCAAAAGACTTAAAATCAATTCAGCAAGACATTTTTAATATTAGTGGCGATATTTCTTTGCCAGATGGTAAATCTAAGTTATTAAAAGAAGAGCGTATTTTTTTTCTCGAAAATCAAATTACAGTTATGAGTAAAAATTTACCACCTTTAAAAGAGTTCATTTTGGCTGGGGGTAGCGAATTTAATGCAAGATTACATATTTTGAGGACAACCGCGAGAAATACAGAGAGGTGCCTTGTTTCAATGCAGGAGGATAAGGGTAGAAATATATTACATTTAAAATATCTAAATCGTTTGTCAGATTATTTATTTTTACTGGCAAGGGCCGTAGGGTTATCTGAAAATCTTGAGGAAGAGCATTGGGAATTAAATAAGTGAATTATAATAATTCAGAAATTAATTGGAAAAAAATTGATGAAATCATTAGTTCAAAAGATAAAATACTATTAACGACTCATGAAAATCCAGATGGTGATGGTTTGGGATCCGAAGTAGCTATGTATCATCATCTAATTGAAAACGGCAAGGATGTAAGAATAATTAATTGTTCTCCTACACCAGATATGTTTGATTTTATAAATCTAGATAATTGTATTGAAACCTTTAATGAAGATACCCATGTTGAATGGATTAAAGATTGTGATATTATTATAGTTTTTGACGTTGGTAATTTTAATCGAACTAGAGATATAAAAGTTGTTGCAGATAAATTTAATATTTCTGTGATGAATATAGATCATCATCCACATCCTGTTGACCATGGTTTTAAATATAATATTGTTGATATCAATTCAGCAGCTACTGGTTGCATGGTAAGAAGCTACCTCAATAGTGCAAGGACAACCCCATTAAACAAGAAGATTTGCGATGGCATATATGTAGCCGTTATGACTGATACTGGTTGTTTTAAGTATAGTAATACGGATACGTATTGCCATTCAATTGCCATTGAATGCCTAGATAATGGAGTAAATACTAACTATATATATCAAAAAATTTATGAAAATAGTTCTAGAAAGCGTGTTAGTGTTTTAGCTGAAATGATTTCTAATATTTCTTATGAACTGGATGGGAAATTTGCTTGGTCCTTTATCACAAATGATATAATGAACAAGCATCATGCTTCAAAAGATGACTTAGAAGGTTTTCCAGATTTCATTCGCTCGATAAGTGGCGTTGAGGCAGCTCTAATGATTTTTGAAATAGATGAAAATCTATGTAGAATGAATTTCCGCTCTAAAGGTAAAATAATAGTAAATACAATAGCAAGATTCTTCAATGGTGGAGGTCATGCTTTTGCATCGGGGGCAGTTCTTCATGAGCCTATCGAGATTGCAAAAAGTACGATAATAAATAAAACAAAAAAAATGATTCAAGATCAATTGGATGCTTAATTAATGAAAATATTAGTAGCTAAAGACGCTGGATATTGTTTTGGTGTTAGAGATGCTGTTACACTTGCAAAAAAAAGTGGGGCCGATTACGACGAAGTCTATATGCTTGGAGATATTGTACATAATGAACAGGTCGTTAGCGATTTAAGTAAAAAAGGTTCAAAAGTTGTAAAAAATCTGGACGAAATCCCGAAAGATAAGCCAGTCCTATTTCGTGCTCATGGTACGGATCCTGAAACATGGAAAGCAGCTCAAAAAAAGAAACTTAATATTATTGATGCGACATGTCCATTGGTTACAGAAATTCATGAAGAAATAAAAAGTTTAGAAGAAGAGGGAAGAAGGACTATTATAATTGGAGACCATAATCATGACGAAGTTGTTGGTATTGCTTCTCAGGTAAAGAATGCGACTATTATCTCAAGTGCAGAAGAGGCTCGTTCCTTAAAAAAAATGAAAAGAGCGGGAGTAGTTAGTCAATCAACTCAAATGATTGAAAATGTAAATGAAATACTCAATATATTATCTGAAAAAATTTATGATTTAAGATTTGTGAATACTATTTGTTATCCAACGCGTAGAAATCATGAACAAATTAAAAAACTTGCTGATACTTGTGACTTAATGGTTGTGATTGGTTCATACACCAGTGCCAATTCAAAAAGGCTCACTCAATTATCTTTGGCTAGAAATAAAAACTCTTTTCAAGTTACATGCGCTGATGAACTTAAAAAGTCTTGGTTCTCTAATATTGGTAGTGTGGGCATATCGGCAGGTGCTTCGACACCTGATGATCTTATAGCAGATGTTATTAGTAAAGTTAAAATATTTTCAAAAATTAAAGTAAAGGAAGAAATTTATGAGTGATAATGAATTTGATATAAAAGTAGGTTTAGCTGAAATGCTAAAAGGCGGTGTTATAATGGATGTGACTAATGTAGAAGAGGCGGTAATAGCTGAATCTGCTGGAGCATGTGCTGTAATGGCCTTAGAAAGAATTCCTTCAGATATCCGTAAGGATGGAGGAATAGCTAGGATGAGTGATCCTCAAATGATAATGGAGATTCAAAAAGCAGTTACAATACCTGTAATGGCAAAATGTCGCATTGGTCATTTTGCGGAAGCTCAGGTTTTAGAAGCTTTAGAAGTAGACTTCATTGACGAAAGTGAAGTTCTTACACCAGCGGATGAACACAACCATGTTTGGAAACATGATTTTAAGGTTCCATTCGTTTGCGGTTGTCGGAACCTTGGTGAAGCATTGAGACGGATTGCGGAGGGCGCTGCTTTAATAAGGACCAAAGGTGAAGCTGGTAGCGGTAATATTGTTGAGGCTGTAAGACACATGAGAACAGTTATGAATGACATTAGCAGATTAACGACACTAAGTCGAGAGCAACTTGTTGCAGAAGCAAAAAATATGGGCGCACCACTTGACTTGGTCATTAAAGTTTCGCAAACAGGGAAATTACCTGTTCCTAATTTTGCTGCTGGTGGTATCGCTACACCGGCAGATGCAGCTTTGATGATGCAGTTAGGTGCTGAAACGGTATTCGTGGGTTCAGGCATTTTTAAAAGTCAAGATCCTGAAGCAAGGGGAAGAGCAGTGGTCGAGGCTACGACTAATTTTAGTAATGCCAAAAAAGTTATGGAGGCTAGCACTGGACTCAAATCAGCAATGAAAGGACTTGATATGTCAGAAATCCCTGAAGGCGAAAGACTGCAAGAGCGAGGCTGGTGATAGAAGTTGGTGTTCTTGAATTGCAAGGCAATTTTGAATTGCACCATAAAATACTTTATGATTTAGGTATTGGTTCAAAAGGTGTAAAATCTCTTGATGACTTAAATTGCTTAGATGGCCTTATTATTCCAGGTGGAGAGTCTACGACAATGTCTTTACTAATTGATTCTTTCAATCTTCGCAATTCAATATTAGATTTTTCTAAAAAAAAACCGGTATTGGGTACATGTGCAGGGTTAATTTTAATGTCTAAAAAGATAGAAAATGATGTTAAAGTAAAACCTCTTGGTATACTTGATATTGTTGTTGATAGAAACGCGTATGGTCGCCAAATAATGTCTGAAAAAAAACATATAGAAATTCATCATAATCCTCATGTTTCCGTTGGTATAAAAGCCACTTTAATAAGAGCACCAAAAATTACTAGTATGGGTAAAAAAGTTATTTCTATGGGCAAGATTGACAATACACCAGTTGCCGTATTTGATGGAAAGCATATAGGTCTGTCTTTTCATCCTGAATTAGATGGCATTTCAATTTTCCATGAAATGTTATTTGACTCCTCCAGTAAATTATTTTCTAATAAGTTCGAGAACATTAATGCAGCTTAAATATTTACCAAAAATTCAATCGCCTAAAGATTTGAAGACATTAGATACCAAAGCTTTACACTCGTTGTGTGAGGAGTTAAGGTATTACACTGTAAACACAATTACTGAGATTGGCGGACACCTAGCTCCTACTCTCGGTGTGATAGAGTTAACCACTGCGCTTCACTATGTTTATAATACGCCAGAAGATAAATTAGTCTGGGATGTAGGACATCAGGCTTACGCGCACAAGCTTTTAACTGGCCGGTTTGAAGATTTCCCAAGCATTAGACAATTTGGAGGCTTGAGTGGCTTTTTAAAACGAAGTGAAAGTGATTATGATGTTTTTGGAGCAGGTCATGCCTCTACAGCAATATCTGCTGCTTTAGGGATGTCTGAAGCTAGGTTTCAGAAAAAGCAAAAGTATAAAGTTATTTCAGTAATCGGAGATGGTGCTATGACTGGTGGTTTGGCCTTTGAAGCTATTAATAACGCTGGACATTTGGGTAGGCAAATAACAGTTATTTTAAATGATAATGAAATGTCGATTAGTCCTAATGTCGGAGCTATAAGTAAATATTTCACTAGACTTATATCAAATCCTACATATAACAAACTTAAAAAAGAAGCTTGGGACATTACTAAAAAGCTTCCACTTGCCAGAGGAAAAATCCAATCATTTTTAAGTAGGCTAGATAAAAGTATTAAAAATATAATCGTACCTGGAATGTTATTCGAAGAAATGGGCTTTAGATATTTTGGTCCTATTGATGGACATGATTTAGATGAAGTAATTAAAACATTAGAAATGATTAAAGATTTAGACCAACCTGTTTTATTACATGTGTTAACAAAAAAAGGTAAAGGGATGTCTGTTGCTGAGGATGATCCAATTAAATATCATGGTGTGAAAGCAAATGGTAGTTCAAATGGAAGTGCAAATGGTAAGGTAGTAAAACAAAAGGAAGAATTAAGTTCTCTCTCATTTCAAGATGTTTTTGGACATCTTGCATGTGAGATTGCTGAGAACCGTAAAGATACTGTTTGTATTACAGCAGCAATGAGAGAGGGTACAGGATTGGTACCTTATGAGAAAAAGTTTGCAGGTAGATACTACGATGTAGGTATCGCAGAAGGGCACGCAGTTACTTTTTCGGCAGGTCTTGCAACACAGGGTATACGTCCAATTGTTGCAATCTATTCTACTTTTCTACAAAGGGCTTTTGATCATATTGTACATGATGTTTGCGTTCAGGGCTTACCTGTAATTTTTTGCATGGATAGATCTGGTATTGCAGGAGAAGATGGTCCTACGCACCATGGAGCTCTCGATATTTCTTATCTTCGTTGTATTCAAGGAATGATGTTATTTGCTCCTAAAAATGGTGATGAATTTAGAGATCTGCTTTATACTGCTTTAAATCACAATGGTCCAGTCGGCATACGTTATCCAAAATGTAGTTCTGTCAAATTTGACAAAGATGGACAGGCAAAACTCTTGCCTATAGGATCCTGGGAAGTAGAAAAAAAGGGGGTGGATTTAGTAGTCCTTGCAGTCGGTCCCATGGTTTATACTGCCTTAAAAGTTGCATCTGATCTTGAACAAAAAGGCATCTCGGTCGAAGTTGTTAATTGCAGATTTATAAAGCCTATGGATTATAAGTATCTAAAAACAATCATTTCTAGAGCTATTACTAAGGTCCTTACTATTGAAGAGGGTGTAATCGAAGGTGGCTTTGGTGAAGGGGTTAGTTCGTTTTTGCTTGAAAACGGATATCGAGGAAAATTGAAAAGGTGTGGGCTTCCAGATTCTTATGTCCAGCATGGTAGCAGAGCTCAAATACTAAATCAGTTATCCCTTGACGAATCAGGTGTAAATAATAAAATTTTAGAGCTTTTTGATGAGGTCAAAGAGCTACAATAGGAAAATTATTTCATGAGTGCATCGACTGATAATGATTTTCTATCTAGTTGGCGTAATAACGTTAACAGTTCTAAAACCAGAGCTTCTTCTTTTGATACACTTAGTGGTCACCAATTAGACGTATGTTATTTTCCAGAAAATATAGATCAAGAATACCTTTCAAAATCTGGTGTTCCAGGTCAATTCCCATTCACTAGAGGAATCCATCCCAACTTATATAGAGGGAAATTATGGACTATGAGGCAGTTTGCTGGATTTGGGACTCCTGAGGATACTAATAGAAGATTTAAATTATTAATAGAAAAAGGGCAAACTGGTTTATCCGTTGCCTATGATATGCCTACTTTAATGGGCTATGACCCTGATCACTCTTTATCGTTAGGAGAAGTCGGAAAGTGTGGTGTAAGTGTTTTCCATATTGGTGATATGGAATCATTATTTAGTGGCATTAATTTAGGTGAGGTTTCTGTTTCTCAAACTATTAATGGTCCAGCAATTATTTTATTAGCTTTTTATATTGCAGTGGCTGAGAGACAAGGCGTAAGTGCCAAAAATTTAAAAGGGACTCTTCAAAATGATATTTTAAAAGAATTCATTGCACAAAAAGAGTGGATTTTTCCACCGGATCATTCAATGAGAATCATAACGGATATGTTAAGTTATTGCACTTCTGAAATGCCGCTTTATAATACAATTTCGGTAAGTGGCTATCACATACGAGAAGCAGGCTCAACAGCCGCTCAGGAACTTGCATTTACACTATCAGATGGTTTTACATATATTGAGCATGGATTGAATGCAGGGTTAGATATCGATAGTTTTGCACCAAGAATTTCCTTCTTCTTCAATTCTCATTCTGATTTTTTTGAGGAAATAGCAAAGTATCGCGCTGCTAGAAGGATTTGGGCAAAAAAATTGAAAAACAAATATGGTGCTAAAAATGAAAAATCTATGATGCTAAGGTTCCATACTCAAACTGCGGGTTGCAGTTTAACAGCTCAACAACCAGAAATAAACATTGCTAGGACTAGTTTTCAAGCAATGGCTGCTGTTTTAGGTGGCACGCAAAGTCTTCATACAAACTCAATGGACGAAACGCTTGCTCTTCCATCGGAGAAAGCAGCAGAGATTGCATTAAGAACCCAGCAATTGATTGCTTATGAAACAGGCGTAGCAAATGTTGTTGATCCGCTAGGAGGTTCTTGGTTTATTGAAAAGTTGACCGATGAGATGGAAAATAAAGCAGAGGAATATTTTAAGGAGATAGATGATATGGGAGGCGTTATATCTGCTATCGAAAATGGATATCAACAAAGAGAAATCGCAAAAGCTGCTTCAAATTTTCAAAACAATGTAGATAAAAATGAAAGAATTGTAGTAGGTGTGAACGATTTCATAAATGAGAATGAAGATATAGATATTCCAATTTTAGAAATTGATACTAGAGCGGAAAAAAATCAGATGGAAAGGTTAATTCAAATTAAAAATAACAGAGATAGTACTTTAGTTAGTAACTTGCTTAATAGTATTTCAACAGCATGTAAAAATGGAGATAACCTAGTTCCTCCAATTATAGATGCAGCAAAAAATTATTGTACAATGGGTGAAATAGTTGAAGCAATGAAGTTAGAGTTTGGTGAGTGGACAGAGAATTCAGTTTTTTAAAAATAATTAAAAGGTTTTAAAGTTTAGGGAATATAATGGAAAGAAAAATTGTTCATGTCGTTGGTACTGGTACGATAGGAGAGCCTTTAATTGGGTTACTTTGTGACTATCAAGGTCAGTTAGGTATAGATGAAGTCACATTTCATAAAAATTCAGCTTTAAAGATTGATAAGTCCAAGGTCGTAGATTTATTAAAAAGAGGTGCTAGGCTTGCTGTTGATGATGGCAAGGAAAATCAATTTAAAAAACTCAAAATTGATTCTGATTTAAAAACTGAGGATGCAATAGAAAGAGCTTCTGTTGTAATTGATTGCACGCCTAGTGGAATTGGGCATGATAATAAGGCAAAATATTATCAAAAATTTTCAAACCATGTTAAAGGGTTTATTGCTCAAGGTAGCGAAGATGGGTTTGGTAAAAAATATGCAAGAGGAATTAATGATAAGGCTCTAAAGTCTGATGACAAATTTTTGCAAGTTGTTAGTTGCAACACTCATAATATTTCATGTTTGACTAAAACAATAGCGTTCACTAATGATGATTCTAATGATTTAGTTAAAGGAGATTTTTTGTGTATAAGGCGTGCGAATGATTTAAGTCAAGAAGGTGGTTTTATACCTGCTCCTCAAGTTGGAACTCATAATGACGAAAAGTTTGGTACGCATCATGCAAAAGATGCTTCAGGTTTATTTGAAACTATTGGAGAAAATTTGAATTTATTTTCTTCAGCCATGAAAGTAAATAGTCAGTACATGCATATCTTGCATTTCAAGATAATTATAAATGGTTCGATGCACATCAATGATTTAAAGGATAAATTGAATAAAAACCCTTTGGTAGCAATGACTACCAAAAACATGACCAGTTCTGTATTTTCTTTTGGTAGAGACCATGGGCATTACGGTCGTATATTAAATCAAACAGTCATTGTCGAACAGTCTTTGAACATTAGGAATGGAAATGAAATTACAGGGTTTTGTTTTACACCTCAAGATGGAAACTCAATACTAAGCAGTATTTCCGCAACAGAGTGGTTTCTATACCCTCATTCTTACGAGGATAAGATTCAATGTCTGTCTGATTTATTTTTCAATAATATTTAACAGCTTTTCTGTGAGGCTTTTAATTGATTAGCTCTCAAATACCAAACCCCGACGTTTTTAAAAAAAAAGATTTTTCAGTCTTTAAAAAATGTTTTAAAAATATTTTCAAAGAAAGAGAGAATGCAAAAATATTAGTGTCTTTATCTGGTGGAAGCGATTCTGTTCTCCTCTTGTATTTAATGTTGAGATTTTTTGAAAGCGATAAGCAAAATATAACTGTAGCTCATATTAATCATAATCTTCGAACCAATAGTGTTGATGATCAAAAATTCATTCTTGAATTAGGTAAAATATTAAAAGTAGATACAATTATTAGGGAATTAAATCCAAGTGACAAGACTAAAAAAGAAAGTGTTGAATCTTGGGCAAGAGAAGGTAGATATAACATCTTAAATGAACTTGCCATAGAAACAGAAAGCGATGTTATTGTAACAGGGCATCATAAAAATGATCAAGTAGAAACGATATTAAAAAATTTATCTGAACAAGCTGGTTTATATGGATTAAGTGGGATGAAAGTTGAATATAAAAATATTATTAGACCTCTTTTATCATTTTCAAAAAATCAATTAAATAAAATGATTGATAAATATAACATTCCATATATAAATGATTCATCAAATGATAATCTAAACTTTAAACGCAATTTTATACGAAAACAAATTGTAAACCCTTGGGAACGCCATGATAATGAGGTAGTAAAATCAATTGCTATTGCTGGTTCTAATTTTCAAGAATATCAAAATGCCTTACAGTTTTTTATAAATGATTTCATTTCAATACATGTCTCTCAAACTAAGGAGAGTTATTTTACAATTAGTAAGAACGAATTTAATAAGTTACCGTTAATTGCCAGAATCCTAGTTCTTCAAAACTTAACAACTACTTTAGGGCGGTTAAGAAAATATGATTTTGAAAATATTAAAAATTTTTTAGTTAATAAAAAAATCGGGAACATTTATAAGTCAAGATTTGGATGGGTTCTTTTAAATGATCGAATTCAATATTTACTTCAAGTAAATCAAGCAAATATAAAGAAGACTAAAAAACGTATTTACGAACAAAAAAAAATGAATTACAATAATTATGAATATATTATTAAAAAAGTTGATAAAAATTCAAAATTCTCATTTGATCCAAATATCGAATTATTTGAATTAGATAAAATAAAGAATCGAAAATTATACTTAAGACTTTGGAGAAGTGGTGATAGTTTTAGCCCCCTTGGTGTTTCAGGTAATCAAAAAGTGAGTGATTATTTAGTTAATAAAAAAGTAAATCAGTTTGAAAAATGGAATCAAGTTGTTTTAGTAGCAGAAGAAAAAATTATATGGTTGTGTGGACATAGAATAGATAATTCAGTGAAAGTTAGTAATTCGTCAAAAAATGTAGTAGAGATAAAAAGGGTGGTACAATCGAATCCTCAATTATAAGTCAAGATAAAAAATTTGAAGTGTTTATTTCTAAGGAAAATATCGCGAAAAGAGTGAGCGAAATTTCTTTGCGAATTTCAGAGAATTTTCATGATACCAATCCTGTTATCATCAGTATTTTGAATGGTTCTTTTATTTTTACAGCAGATATAATTAGGGAGCTAGACATTGACTGTGAAGTTGATTTTATTAAAATCTCTAGCTATGAAGGTATGAATTCAACAGGTTCGATAAAAATGTCTAAGGACCTTAGTATTGATATTAAAAATAGGCGAGTTATTATTGTTGAAGATATTATCGACTCAGGTTTATCCATTAAATATTTATATAAACACATACTAAATTATAAACCAAGAGATATTACAATAGTTTCACTCTTAGCAAAAACGAACAATTATAAGTTAAATTTTAATATTGATATTATAGGGTTTGAAATATCATCAGAGTTTGTAGTAGGATATGGGCTCGATTTTAATCAACGATTTAGAAACTTGAAGTCAATTTTTAAGTTGAATTCACCTTCTAGGTGACTTAAGGAAATATTTATGGAACAAAATAAAAAACCAAAAGACAACAAAAAGAAAAATGAAAAACTGGAATTTGAATGGAAAAAAGCCGGTAAGACCAGTTTTATATGGATAACAATTATATTAGTAACTGTTTATTTTTCTAGCGTTTTGTCAGAAAATAGAAATAATGAAGTTGAAGTTGAATACACTGAGTACAAAAATTATTTGACTGAAGGCGCAATTAAAAGTGCTATCATAATAAATAAAACATTTTATGGCGAATTTAAAACTAAACAAACTATTGATACTCCATTGGGTATCCGAGATGATATCACAAAATTTAGATTGTCAATGCCATTCATTGATAGGGAAATAATAGAAACATGGGATGCTGCAGGGATTGTATATACTTTTCAAGAAAAAAGTATTGATTGGACAGGATACTTTTTAAACATGCTTCCATGGATTATATTAATTGGGTTTTGGTTTTTTATGTTGCGTAGGATGCAAGGTGGTGCTGGTGGTATGGGTAACATCTTTAAATTTGGTAAAAGTAAGGCATCTTTATGGACTTCTGATCAGCCTAGGGTAACTTTTAAAGATGTTGCTGGTTGCGATGAGGCGAAGGAAGAGTTAAAAGAAGTTATTGAATATTTAAAAAGTCCTAAAAGATTTCAAAAGCTCGGAGCAAAGGTTCCAAAAGGAGCATTGCTTGTTGGGCAACCAGGTACAGGAAAGACATTAATGGCTAGGGCTGTTGCAGGTGAAGCTGGAGTTCCTTTTTATAGTTTAAGCGGGGCTGATTTTGTTGAAATGTTTGTTGGCGTTGGTGCTTCAAGAGTAAGAGACCTCTTTGAGCAAGCAAAGAAAAGCACTCCGTGTATCATATTTATTGACGAATTAGATGCGGTTGGTAGACAGAGAGGTGCCGGTATTGGTGGTGGACATGACGAGCGAGAACAAACTCTTAACGCTTTACTTGTCGAAATGGATGGATTTGATAATAATCACAATATTATAGTAATTGCTGCCACTAATAGGCCAGATGTGCTTGATACCGCTTTATTGAGGCCAGGGAGGTTTGACCGCCAAATTATTGTAGATGTACCAGATATCAAAGGTCGCCTAGGTATCTTACAAGTTCATACAAAAAAAGTGGTTTTAAATAAAAGAAAGATTGATTTGAAAGCCATTGCTAAAGGAACGCCTGGAATGGTAGGGGCTGATTTAGCAAATATTGTAAATGAAGCTGCATTGCTTGCAGCTAGAGCCAAGAAAAGATCTATTGATATGGATGATTTTGAGGAAGCAAAAGATAAAGTAATGATGGGAGTGCAAAGAAGAAGCATGGTTTTAACTGATGAGGAAAAAGAAACTACGGCTTATCATGAGGCTGGACATGCAATTGTAGCTATAAAGACTGAAGGTGCTGATCCAGTACATAAAGTTACAATTATCCCCAGAGGTAGAGCGCTTGGGGTAACGATGCAATTACCGATGGATGAAAAACACGGCTATTCTAAACCTTATGTCGATGGTAGATTAGCAATTTTAATGGGTGGAAGAGCTGCTGAAATGCTTATTTTTGATAAAATGACTACAGGAGCAGGTAACGATATTGAACAAGCGACTCAAATTGCTAGGAAAATGGTTACTGAATGGGGGATGAGTGATACTTTAGGGCCTATGACTTTTGGAAAAAATAATGATGAAGTGTTTTTAGGTCGAGATATTCAGTCTCAAAGAGATTACAGCGAAGAGACAGCTAGAATGATTGATGAGGAAATCGCAAAAATAATACGAATTGCTCAAAAAAAATCAGAAAAAATTCTTAATAACAATAAAGAATTATTGCATGATATGGCAAATTCTTTGCTAAAACACGAGACAATTGATTCAAAGGATATCCAGAAAATTTTAGACGGGAAAACAATTGTTAGAAGAAAATCAAATTTAAAAAGTTCGAAAAGTTCAAAACCCACTAATGGGAAAATAAAAAAAACTAGCGTGGCTGATTCTATTGAGAAAAAAGCTAATGGTAAGTTATAAAATCAGCCTTTAATTTAAATCCAGCATTGGAAAGAGGTTTGCGATATAAACAATACCCAATTTAAACACTGGTTAAAAAAACCATCTAGCGCTCTCGTTATGGGAGTTTTAAACGTCACTCCTGACTCTTTTAGTGATGGAGGTCTATACAGTAAGCCTGAAGTTGCAATTGATCATGCTATCGATATGGTTAATAATGGGGCAGATATTATCGATATAGGTGGTGAGTCTACAAGGCCAGGGTCTGACTCTGTCTCTATCGAAGAAGAGTTAAAAAGAGTCATCCCAATTATAGATGCTTTAAAAAAGAGAAGTGATGAAGTATTAGTTTCTGTTGATACCTGCAAATCGAGTGTTGCCAAAAGAGCTATAGACGTTGGTGCTGATATAGTTAATGATATAAGTGGGTTAACCTTTGATTCTGAAATGAAGGTTTTATTAGCAAATAATAATACACCAGTAATTATTATGCATATTAATGGAAAACCCAAAACCATGCAAAAAAATATTTCGTACGTGAATTTAATTGATGATATAAAACAATTTTTTCTAGATCAAGTCAATGTTGCTCAGGATGCTGGAATTGAAAAAAATAATATTATCCTTGATCCAGGTATTGGGTTTGGTAAAACGTTCGATCATAATTTTTCAATTATCCGACGATTGAAAGAGTTCAAAGTTCTTGGTTATCCTCTTTTAATAGGGCCGAGCAAAAAAGCCTTCATTGGAGATGCTTTAAATTTACCGCCAGACGATAGAGTCGAGGGTACAATCGCTACAATCGTGGCTGGAATACTAAATGGTTCAAATATCGTTAGGGTTCATAATGTTAAAGAAGTTAAAAGAGCCGTTGTAATTACTGAAAATATTTTGAGGGCAAAATGATAGATCTTTTCACAATTGGCTTTATTAAAGTATCTCTGATCGATATAATTGATATTCTACTAGTGACTTGGATATTTTATAAAGTATACCAGTACTTTAAAGAAACTAGAGCGGGCCAAATGCTTATAGGGCTTATTATTCTTCTGATAGCATCTTTTTTATTCAACGCATTTGGAATTAGTGCAACTTCTTGGCTAATAAACCAATTTCAAACAATTTGGGTTGTTGCCTTTGTTATTTTATTTCAACCTGAAATACGTAGGCTATTGATTTATGTAGGCCAAACAAGATTTTTTAGAACAATTTTTCGAGTAGGGACTTCTCGATCTCTTGAAGCGATTGTGGAATCCTCGTTACTTCTTAGTAAAAATAAAGTAGGAGCATTAATTGTAGTACAGCGAGAAACAGGTCTACGTATTTACAAAGAGACTGGAACACCAATAAAAGGAGAGGTGACATCGGGGCTATTGTTATCTATTTTTAATCCTGGCTCGCCTCTGCATGATGGGGCCGTTATTTTGCAAAATACTTTAGTGGAAGCAGCTGGGTGTATATTACCACTAACAGAGAGTGAAATGATTGCTCCTGATATGGGTACTAGGCATAGGGCAGCCTTGGGTTTGACCGAGGAAACGGATGCTATTGTTATTGTGATTTCTGAAGAGCGTGGTGCAATTGCAACAGCTGAAAATGGAAGCTTTGTAAAATTGGATATGGATGAAATGTCTTTAAGGCGCTATTTAAATGAAAGATTATTTATTTCTTCTGGCGACTAACATTCTAGGCATATAAATATTTCTGATACCGTAAATTAAATTATGGAAATATCTGATATACGAGAGATCTTTACAAAATCTAATCAAAAATATTCTTCTTTAAGGGGGTATCTTTGATTTAACCTCTTTAAATGATAGTCTCGAAAAACTTAAAAAGAAGACTTCAGCGCCTTCTTTTTGGGACAATAACCTAAAAGCTTCAGCTGTTTTAAAAAAAATTTCTAGAATTGAAAAAGAAATTAATATATGGAGCGGAATTGATGAAAAACAGAGCGACATTGAGATACTGTTTGAATTTCATGCTGAAGGTGAAATTTCTTCAAAAGAAGTTGATTTTGAAGTAAATATTTACAAAAGTACAGTTGAAGATTTAGAATTGAAGATGATTTTAGGAAGAGAGGAAGATTCTCAAGATGCAATTATGACAATTCATCCTGGTGCTGGAGGAACTGAAAGTCAGGATTGGGTTCAAATGCTATATAGAATGTATGGGCGTTGGGCAGAAAAAAAAGGATTTGAATTTTCCATATTAGACTTTCAGGCTGGGGATGAGGCTGGGATTAAGGATGTTACGTTTGAAGTAAAAGGAGATTATGCTTATGGTCAAGCAAAAGCAGAATTTGGTGTTCATCGAATGGTTAGAATATCTCCTTTTGATTCTAATAGTCGTAGACACACTTCTTTTGCTTCTGTATATGTATATCCAGCGGTTGATGAATCTATTGAAATCGATATAAATCCTACTGATCTTCGAATCGATACATATAGAGCAAGTGGAGCTGGAGGTCAGCACGTAAATAAAACTGATTCAGCAGTTCGAATAACGCATTTACCGTCTGGTATAGTTGCTCAATGTCAAAATGAGCGTTCACAGCATAAAAATAAAAATCAAGCTATGAAAATGTTAAAGGCAAGATTATATCAGCTAGAAATAGATAAAGAAAAAGAAAAGCAAAAGGATTTAGAAGATAAAAAAAAAGATATTGCATGGGGTAGCCAAATACGTTCTTATGTTTTCCATCCATATAATCTCGTTAAGGATCACAGGACAAAAGAAGAAACTGGAAACATACAAAGTATAATGGATGGAGATATAGAAATTTTTATAAAAGCGTACTTGCTAGGCCAAATGAATAAAGAATTATTATAAAGTGACAGGAAAATAAAATTATGACTGAAAAAAATAAAAGTATTAATCAAATTATTGACTTTCGTAAAGAAAAATTAAACAAACTTAAAGAGTTAGGCATTAATCCCTACCCTCATAAATTCTCACCTTCTCATAAAAGTATTGAAATACATGATGGTTTTAATAATCTTGAGAATAAAATTGTTTGTATCGCGGGAAGAATTATGGCTTTACGGAAAATGGGAAAAGCTTCTTTCATACATGTAATGGATGACAAAGGACGAATTCAAATTTTTATAAAAAAAGATAATGTTGGTGAAAATATTTATGATGCTTTTAAATTAATGGATATTGGTGATTTTATTGGAATAAGTGGTGTTGTTTTTAAAACAAAAGTGGGGGAGATTTCTATATCTGCTGAAAAATTTGATGTTTTATCAAAGAGCATACGACCGCTACCAATCGTCAAAGAAAAAGAGGGTGAAGTTTATGACGCCTTTAAAGATAAAGAACTTCGATACAGAAACCGTCATTTAGACTTGATTGTGAATGCTGAAACACGGTCAACCTTCATAAAACGTACTCAAATTATTAATGAAATAAGAGCAACTCTTAACGCTAAGCAGTTTTTGGAGGTTGAGACACCTGTCCTTCAGCCAATATATGGAGGAGCTAACGCAAGGCCTTTTACAACCCATCATAATGCTCTTGATCAAAAACTTTTTTTAAGAATTGCGGATGAGCTTTATTTAAAAAGGCTTATAATTGGTGGATTTGAAAAGGTTTATGAAATGTCAAAAGATTTTAGGAACGAAGGCATGGATAAGAATCATAATCCAGAGTTTACAATGTTAGAGTTTTATTGGGCTTATGCTGATTATGAAGACTGTATGGAGCTCGTTGAAGAAATTATACGGAATGCTGCAAAATGTATTGGCGATTTAAAAATTAATTGGGGGGAATTAAAAATAGATCTTTCTAAAAAATTTGAGAAAAAGTCTTTTTATGCTTTACTCGAAAAGGCTACAGGTGTTGATTTAGAAAAAATGGATAAGTCTGAGATGTTGACAGTTTGTAAAGATAATAATCTAGACATTGAGGACAATTGTAATGTTGGTCAAATGCTAGATGGTCTGATGAGTACACTAGTTGAACCTAATCTCATAGCTCCAACATTCGTTATTGATTACCCTAAATCGATATCACCCTTAGCAAAATTAAAGAGAGATGGCAGTGATAATATTGTAGAAAGGTTTGAATTGTTTATTGGTGGAGCTGAATTTGCGAATTCTTTTTCAGAACTGAATGATCCGATTGATCAAAGATCAAGATTAGAAGAACAATCGAAATTACGAGATCAGGGAGACGAAGAAGCCCAACCAATTGACGAGGAATTTATTAAGGCAATGGAGATTGGTATGCCGCCTACTGGGGGTGTTGGAATTGGTATAGATAGATTAATAATGCTGCTTACAAATAATCATTGGATAAGGGACGTAATACTATTTCCAACTATGAGACCGGAAAAATATTAGAGATGAATTTATATCTGCAGTTTGCGCTGCGGTATTTTAAAGGCGGGAAAAAAAGTAGCTTTTCATCCAACGCAATTGCTTTGGCGGTTTTTGGCTTGGCGATAGGGGTTTTTTCACTTATCCTCACTATGAGTATCATAAAAGGTTTCGAGGAAGTTTTAGCAAATAAAATTTCAAATATTGATGGTCAAATTCGCATTAAAACTATCTTTGGAAAACCTATTAATGAATCAGACCGTTTAGATTCTATGTTACTTGCTTCAAACTTGGAAATTGAAGTAAATCCTTTTGTTAGAGGTATGCTTGTCGTTCACAAAGGTAACAATACTGAGGGTCTATTAGTTGAAGGTATAGAATCTTTCAGCGATCCTTCATTTTTAAACTTAAAAGATAGATTTATAGCTGATGATAATATCATAATTGGAAGCTCTTTTAGTGATAATCTAAGGTTGTATTTTTCAGATGTTTTAGTAGTCGCGCCGTTAAATGATTATACTGGGAAACTTATCAATTTAAAATATAGTAAATATCAAGTCAGTGGAATATTTAAATCAGGTATGGAAGAATATGATAAAAACATTGCATATGTAAGCTTGAATAGTGCTCAAAATCTGTTTGGTATGGAGGGGAAGGTGAGTGGTTACATCGTAAACTCTAATGAGGAAATAAAATATTTAGTAGAAAAAATTAGTAAACATGTTAAATATCCGTACTATGTTGAAACTTGGAAGGATAGGCATAGAATTATATTCGATTGGGTAAATACTCAAAAAATACCAATTATTATTATTTTTAGTTTAATCTCACTAGTAGGTATTGCAAATATAATGGCAACAATTTCATTGATGATCAATGAGAAACAATTACAAGTTGGAATATTAATTTCTCAAGGATTACATAATAGTCAAATTAGAAAAATATTTTTACTTCAATCTGGGTTAATAGGGTTTGCTGGAAGTCTTATTGGTTCATTTGCAGTGTGGTTATTCATTTATTTTCAGAATAATTACAAATTAATCGCGTTACCAGAAAAAGTATATTTTATGGACAGTTTACCAGTGACTTTTGACTACATTTCATCGACTATAATTATTATTTCCAGTTTTTTTATTTCAATAATTGCTGGTTTGTTTCCGACAAAATCAATGTTTAATCATGGTGTGATTAGACTGTTAGCTCAGCGATGAATATCTATATTAATATTGCAAAGAGGTTTCTTTCCTCTGGAAATAATACAGGAAAATTCACAAGTATTATATCAATTGTAGGGATTTGTATTGGATCTTTTGCTCTAGTGATTTCAATTTCGGTATTAAATGGTTTTGAAAATAAGTTAGATGAAAAAATAAGTAATTTTGATGGACACCTTAAAATTTCAGGTTTAAATCAAGACTATGATTTGACAAAATTTAGAACAATAAAATTAATTACAGACATGTCCTTCAGTTTAGACCGTAAGGGTATTATAAAAAGCAATACTAGTGAGGCACTCATAACTTTTAAGCAATTAGATTTTGATAAATTAAAGTCGTTTTATAATATTCCTTTTGTTGGAGATATTTCTGATGATAATAAAATTTTTATTGGAAATGATATTGCTTCTAGATTGGGACTATCAATTGGAGACGAAGTAGTTATCTCATCTCCATTAGATCAGAATTCAATTTTTGGTTTTCCATCAACAGTTAAAACCTATATCTCGGCTATATTTTTTAGTAAGATTTTAGATTATGATAATAGATATATTTTAATTTCAAACAGATTAGGTAATAAAGTATTTTATAATAATTCTAATTTACCATCGCTAGATGTCAAAATAAGTGATGTGTCAAAGATTGAAGTAGTTAAAGCAAAAGTTGCAAATACTATTGATAAAGGAAATAAAATTCACTCATGGAAAGAAAGGAATACTGTATTAGTCAGTGCAATTGAAATGGAAAAACTAGGGTCAATAATAGTTCTAAGTTTAATAATTGTTGTTTCTAGCTTTAGTGTGATATCAACCATATCCTTAATAACTATGAAAAAAATTAAAGATATTGGTGTTTTAAGGTTACTTGGTATGGAATTATTTAATGTTAAGAAAATAATAATAATTCAGACGATAATAATTGGATTGAAAGGTCTTCTCTTAGGTTTGTTTTTTGGAGTTTCTTTTGTTTTATTACAAAATAATTATGAACTAATCTCCCTGCCGAGTGAAATTTATGCCATGGAAGTACTACCAATGGATATAGCATTTGAAGATATACTACTAGTATTGATAATAAATATATTATTTATTATCACTGCTGGATTCATTAGTGCAAAAAAGTTTTTGAGAACTGATCCATTGGAGACTCTTAAATGGGTAAAATAATAATAGAAGCAAAAGATTTAGTAAAGACATATCAAAATGGGAAAAATCGATTAATAGTATTAGATAACATTAACATCCAAATACGCGAAAAAAGTATTATTTCTATTGTTGGAGAGTCTGGTGCCGGTAAATCAACATTATTAAATGTTTTAAGTTCTTTAGACGCTTTTGATAACGGTGAATTGAATATTGAAGGTAATAACATTAAAAATTTTTCAGATAAACAGTTATGTTCTATTCGTAATTCTAGTATTGGTTTTATCTTTCAATTTCATCATTTATTACCTGATTTTAATGTTCGTGAAAATATTTTAATGCCTACGTGGATAAACAAAGATTATGAAAAAAATAAAAAGGCAGATGAATTATTAAAAGATTTCGGATTAAAAAAAATAAGTCATAAATATCCAAATGAAATTTCTGGTGGGGAAAAACAGAGAGTCGCTATTCTCCGATCTATAATTAATGATCCTAAAGTTCTCTTTGCTGATGAACCTTCTGGAAACTTAGATGAAAAAAACTCGCTGAAACTAATTGACCTTTTTGAGTCAATTAATACAAATTTTGGTACGGCGATTGTATTAACCACTCATAATCCGCATATTGCAAATATGGGCAGTTATAAATACGAACTAAAGTCAAAAACCTTATTTGAGAGATAAAATGAAGAAAAATTTTTCTAAGAAATTACAATCAATACTAAAACTAGCAAAAGAGGAAGCTATACGTTTAGGTCATTCATATGTTGGTTCTGAACATCTATTGATAGGTTTATTAAAAATCAAAGCAGGTATCTCTTTCAAGATTTTTGAGCTTTATGATGTTAATGTTAAATCGATTGTAAAAATGATTGAAGATTTAATCAGTAGATCTGAGAGCACAATATCACTCGGTCATCTACCCTTAAGCATGAGGGCTGAACGAGTATTAAAAAATGCATACCTTGAAGCTTCATCTCGAAATAGTAATGTGGCTGATGATGAGCATCTATTGTTAGCAATGTTGAGGGAAAAAGAAGGTATTATTTATGAAATTCTTCATTCACTAGATTTCGACTTTGATACTGTTTGCGAACTAATTGATGGTGAAAATTCTGATAATGATGAATTTTATGATTCTAAAAGTAAGAAGATTGAAGAAAAGACACCTACATTAGATCATTTCTCCAGAGATATTACTAGGCTTGCGAAAAAAGGAAAGCTTGATCCAGTTATCGGTAGAGAAAAAGAGATTGAAAGAGTAGCTCAAGTATTAGCAAGAAGAAAGAAAAACAACCCAGTGCTGATTGGAGAGCCGGGGGTTGGGAAAACTGCTATAATCGAAGGACTAGCTCAGAGGATTGTTAGAAAAACAGTTCCAAGATTATTACATAATAAAAGAATATTATCTCTAGACTTAGCGGCTTTGGTTTCGGGTACAAAATATCGTGGTCAGTTTGAAGAACGTTTAAAAAATATTATGAATGAGTTGGAATCTCGTACGAACCTTATTGTTTTTATTGATGAGCTTCATACTTTGGTTGGAGCCGGTGGCGCCTCTGGTTCGTTAGATGCAGCAAATATGTTTAAGCCCTCTCTAGCTCGAGGTGATTTACATTGTATTGGCGCAACTACATTAAACGAATATCGTCAGCATATAGAAAAAGATGGAGCCTTAGAAAGACGTTTTCAAAAAATTATTATCAATGCTCCGTCTGTAAATGAATCTATTGAAATACTCATGGGGTTGAAGGACAGGTATGAAGAGCATCATAATGTGAAATATTCAAATGATGCGATCGAAGCTTGTGTCCAATTATCTGAAAGATATATAACAGATAGATTTTTACCTGATAAAGCCATTGATATACTAGATGAGGTTGGTGCTAGATCACAAATGTTTAATGACGAAGTTCCAAAAAATATTATTTCAATAGAAAAACAAGTTGAATCATTAAGGTCTAAAAAAGAAATTAAAGTAACAAAACAAAAATTTGAAGAAGCTGCAGTTATTCGTGACAAAGAACGTAAATTATTAGAAAAACTTAGTAATGCTCAAAAAACCTGGAATGAAAAAGCAAAAGTAAACGCGCATAATATTTCTTCAGAGCATGTCGCGGATGTAGTTTCTCTTATTACAGGAATCCCTGTAAATAAAGTAGCAGAAACCGAGAGTAATAAACTTTTGAATCTTCCAGAAAGCCTTAGCCAATTTATAATTGGTCAAAAGAAGGCCATTCAAAGTGTTACAAAAGCAATTCGCAGAGCGAGAACAGGATTAAAAGATCCCTCAAAGCCAATTGGTGTTTTTCTTTTTCTTGGTCCAACCGGAGTCGGTAAAACAGAGCTTGCAAAAGTTTTAGCGAATTATTTATTTAGTCACACAGAATCTTTGGTCAAAATCGATATGTCAGAGTTTGGTGAAAAATTTTCTTTATCGAGGCTAATTGGGGCTCCTCCTGGTTATGTTGGTCATGATGAGGGTGGAGAATTAACTGAAAAAATTAGAAGAAACCCCTATTCTGTTGTCCTCTTTGACGAAGTTGAAAAAGCACATCCAGATCTTTTCAATATTATGTTACAAATTTTTGACGATGGAGTTTTAACGGACGGTTTTGGTCGTAAGGTTGATTTCAGCAATACTATAATAATCATGACGTCTAACCTCGGCTCAAAAGAGCTATCGGTTAATAATTTAGGTTTCGGAAATAAGTTAACATCTCATAATCAGAAATCAATAGAATCAAAAATAATGAAGTCTGTTGATAATACATTTTCGCCAGAATTAATAAACAGAATAGATGAAAGAATAGTTTTCCATTCGCTTAGCGAAAAAGATATTTTTGAAATTATTGATTTACAGCTTGCTAGTTTACATGATAACCTTTCGAAAATAGGATTAAAAATTAGAGTTTCTGTGGCAGCAAAAAGATTATTAGGAAAGCGAGGCTATAAACCTAAATATGGAGCCAGGCCATTAAAGCGTGAAATTCAAGTGTCTATTGAAGATCATCTTTCCGAGGTTTTGTTGAAACGTAATTTTCAAATTGGCACTCTAATAAAAATTGATGCTACTAGAGGTCAGTTTAAGTTCTCCTATATTGAAAAAAAGCCAACTGTAAAGAAAGCATAAAGACAAAACAGTATAAGCAGTACTGACAAATTGTAATAGCCGTAATTATAATATGACAAATAGTACTATTATAGTCAGTGGAATATTGCTTGCGTAACCTTTATTAGTAACTTTTAAATTTTTTGGAGAAATATTATGTCTAAAATAATCGGAATTGATTTAGGTACTACCAATTCATGCGTATCAGTGCTTGAAGGTGGTGAGCCAACAGTAATTACAAATCCTGAAGGTGGTAGGACGACTCCTTCGGTCGTAGCTTTTTCTAAAGATGAGGATAGGTTGGTTGGTCAGGCAGCTAAAAGACAAGCTGTCACTAATCCAGAGAACACAATATTCTCCATCAAAAGATTCATGGGTAGGATGTTTAAAGAAGTCAGTAATGAAATTTCTGAAGTACCATACAACGTTGATAAGAATTCGAATGGTGCTGTCATCGTTAAAGCAAATGGAAAAGAATATACTCCTCCTGAAATAAGTGCAATGGTTTTACAAAAACTCAAACAAGATGCTGAAGAATATTTAGGAACTAAAATATCAGATGCAGTTATTACTGTTCCCGCTTATTTTAATGATTCACAAAGGCAGGCTACAAAAGACGCTGGGAAAATCGCTGGTCTCAATGTTAGGCGTATTATTAATGAACCCACAGCTGCAGCGCTGGCATATGGCATGGATAAGAAAAAAGATGAAAAAATTGCCGTATTCGATCTAGGTGGAGGGACATTTGATGTTTCTATACTAGAATTAGGTGATGGTGTTTTTGAAGTAAAAGCATCTAATGGTGATGGGCATTTAGGTGGAGATGACTTTGATCAAAAAGTTATCAATTGGATTGCTGAAGAATTTAAAAAGAGTGATGGGATAGATCTTCGAGAAGACCCTATGGCACTTCAAAGATTAAAGGAGGCCGGAGAAGCTGCAAAAAAAGAACTTTCTTCGTCAAAACAAACCGATATAAATCTACCTTTTGTCACTGCAGATGCATCTGGTCCAAAACATCTGAATTTAAATTTAACTAGGGCTAAATTTGACGAGCTTGTTAATGATCTTGTTGACCGTACTATTGATCCATGTAAAAAAGCTATGTCTGATGCTGGTTTAAGTCCATCTGACATTGATGAAGTCATCCTTGTCGGAGGTTCTACTCGAATACCTAGTATTCAAGAAAAAGTAAAAGAAATTTTTGGTAAAGAACCAAATAAAAGCGTAAATCCTGATGAAGTAGTTGCCTTAGGCGCCGCAATACAGGGTGGCGTTTTAGCTGGTGATGTTGATGATGTGTTATTGCTCGATGTTACCCCACTTTCGTTGGGAATAGAAACATTAGGTTCTGTTTCAACAAAGCTAATTGAGCGTAATACAACAATACCAACAAAAAAATCACAGGTTTTTAGTACCGCAGCTGATAATCAAACCACTGTCGAAATTCATGTTCTGCAAGGTGAGAGAGAAATGGCTTCGGATAATAAAACAATCGGAAGATTCCATTTATCAGACATTCCGCCATCTCCTAGAGGTGTTCCACAAATAGAAGTGACATTTGATATAGATGCAAATGGTATTTTGAATGTTGGTGCTCAGGATAAGGCAACAGGAAAAGAGCAAAGTATTAGAATTGAAGCTTCGAGCGGAATATCAGAAGCAGAAATTGAAAAGATGATAAATGACTCTAAGAAAAACGAGCAAAAAGATAAAGAAAAGAGAGAACAAATAGATATTTCTAATCAATCAGAGCATCTCATTTATGAGATTGAAAAGAGTATTAAAGAAAATGATGATAAGTTATCAAGCGAAGATAAATCTATGATTAATGAAAAGTTAGAAAATCTTAGAAAGTTTAAAGAAAGTGGTAATGTTGGTGATATGAAAAAAGCGCTTGAAGAGCTAAATAGTTCTTGGTCTCAAGTTGCCTCGAAATTACATAAGGCAGAAGAACCGAATGCTCCTGGACAAGGTGCAAAGTCTGATGATGCGAAAAAAAGTAAAAGTAAAGACGAAATTGAAGATGCTGATTTTGAAGTAGTTGACTAAATTTCTCAGTTTATTTGTTGCAAAAAGCGTTCTATTATGAACGCTTTTTTTGTTTTTGGAACTCCTACATCTCTGAGTAGTTTATAATTATGAATTGTATTTATGTTTCATAAAATTAAAACATCAAAAGTATTATATGCCTTTTTTGGTATTCTAGTTTTATACTTTTTCAGTTATTCTTTTTTTTGGCAGCCTTTTATAATAAAACAGGTGAATAGTGCGTTAAATAAATTTGATATAAGTGTTCAATCGGTTAACATGTCTGGTAACTTATTATTTGATATAAAAGGGCGAGAGTTGCAGGTTACACATCCTTCTCTTGGTAAGATATTTATAGACAATTTCACAATAAATGTTGATTATGCTTCTTCATTATTTGGTGTCACATCTTTTGATAAAATATTTATTGAAGGAATTTTAATAGATTCAACGAGGCAGTCATTTGAGAACAATAATTTTAAAATTCAAGAATTCCCAATTAAGATTGATAGGTTCTCGCTTGGAGGGCAAATACCAATACAATTTCAAAAAGAAGTAATGCTCTTGAACGGTTACGTTGAAGGAAAGGTTTTATGGAAAGATGAACTGAAATTAGACTTAACTCGATTAAGTTTAAAAAATAAGGGTGATAATTCTATATTATTTCAAATGGATGACTTTGATTTAATTGCCAATACTGATAGCCTAATTATAAAAAGTTTTTCTGGTAAGGTTGGTAATGCTCCTGTAAAAGGGAAAATGGTTTATCTTGAAAAAGAAGAAAAAATTCTAGGCTCATTAGATATAGCAGAATTTGCTATTTCAAAAGAATTATTTAGTAAAACTCCTTTGAAAGGAAAGTTTGAAAAAATTTCTGGTAAAGTAGACTTTCGCTCTATTAAAGGCAATATTCATGGCGAGTTATCTATCTCAAATGAACTTGGTCTTAAAATGGCTGGAGATATTAACATTGTTAAATCAGAAAATAATATTTTGCTAAAATCTTTAAACTTGAATGGTGAAGATTCAAATTTAAGAGTAAACGGTGTGTGGGAAAAAGATCAACGAATCAGTGGTTATTTTTACTTAGATAGTCTTGATTTAAGCCGCTGGTTAATTGAACAAGAATCCACATTGCTTTCTGGAATGGCAATTTTAGAAGGCGCGATAAATAAAGATAAAGCACTCGAAAACATTGAATTAACTCTAGAAGTTGCAGAATACGGAGTTTTAATGAGTGACGAAAGTTCTTTTCATGGGACTGTTCTTTACAATGATAGCACTGTTTCTACTGTTGACCCTGTGATGCTAATAATTGGAGAGAGTATTTTATCCATTGATGGTGAGGTTGACTTAAAAACACGGAGTGTTAATATTATATCTGATTTAGAAAATGCAGATATCGAGATAATAAATAATTTTTGGATGGATGAATTCAAAGGTGGAGTGGCCACTGGAAAGCTTATTATAAGAGGGACAATTGATAAGCCTGATGTTGTTGCTGATTTGAATTGTCAAAATATCATGTATAAAGATTTTTCAATGAAATCAATTAATTTCCATTCCGAGATGGAGTCTGACTTGAATTTTCCATCTGGGTTCGTGAACCTTAAAATTGATGGAGGAAAATGGAGGAATGAAAATTTTGATTCTGGGACATTAGATATATCTTTTTCTAAAAATAGAATGATTGTCGAGAACTGCCATTTTAAAGCTGGCAATGATTATTTACTTATATCTGGTTCATGGCTTTCAAAGAACAAATATAAGATTGATAGAATTCAATCAGCTTATCAAAATAATTATCTTGTTAATGCTAAGCCTATTTTTGTAATGTATCAAGACAGTGCAGTATCAGTTGATCCTTTTGAAATCCATATCAATGATGGTATTTTAGATGGAGTTTTAACTTTTGGGCCGAATTCTGAGGGCAGATTAAAAATGTCTAACTTTGATGCTAATGTCATAACTCAGTTTACTGATAACATATATTTGGATTTATCGGGAATAGTTTTTGGTGAAATCTCTTTTCAAGATTACGGAAAAAAAATAAAATATGATGTTGATGTTGCTCTAAAGAAAGGATCATATCTTGGAAATAGCTATGACCAAATGACTCTTTCTTTTATGTTGAATTCTGGTAACGTCATTATTGATGATTTTTCTTTTACCCGTGATACAACCTTAGGTTTTCAGCTTTCTGGCATCTTGCCGACAACAAAAGCGCCATTAAAACAAGCAGATGTGTCTTTAAATGCAACATTCAAAGATCTACCTCTTTCAATGGTTCACAGGCTAATACCAAAATTTTTCAATTTAGAAGGCAATGCCTCAGGAGTATTAAAAATTGGTGGAAAATTAGAAAAAACTGAAATCAATTATGATATTTCTGTAAATAACGCAGTTTTTGATCGTATAGAACTTGGTAATGTGAAAAGTAAAGGCCTTTACAGCGGAAAGTTATTATCTGTTGAATATGCTAATTCATTTAATGGGTTTGAAAGTATAAAATCTAAGGGAGATATTCCATTTGATTTAAATTTAGGCTCTAATAATTTTGGTCAATTTTTTCAAAAAGTACCAATCGATTATCAAGCTTCTGCTTATTTAAAATCTATGTTCTTTTTGAGTCCGTATGTTTCAGAATTGGACTCTATAAGAGGTGATGTTAGCATTGATCTTTCCTTAAGCGGGAATGCAAAATCGATAATAAGAAATGGTAATATTTCAATTTCTAATTCGAGTGTTTTTACAACATTATTAGATAATCCTATTACAAGTGTTGATGGTAATGCGTTATTAAAAAAGAATGAATTAGTAATTAGTTATATGAATGGTGCTTCAGCGGATAATAATAAAAAATCAAATGAACATCACGATAATATCATGATTTCTGGGAGCATAGACTTTTCTAAATTTTTTGAACCTGATTATAATATTATAGTTAATTCAATAAATAATAAAAATATTTATATAGAAGCAATGCCAATAGATCTGGTTGGAGTTGTTGATTCAATTAATGTAAAAGTTTTTGGAAAAGATACTGTTAATATTACGGGGCTCGTTGAAGTAGTTGACATGACTCTTTTCCATGAATTTATATCTGAAGACGTAGGAGAAAGGTTAGTAACTAACGATGGAATTATCATGTCATACAGCATAAATGTTCCTATAAAAAATGAAGGACGATTTCAAAATTCACAAGTTGATGCAATTATGGTTGGAGAGATTAGCTTATCAAAAACCGGGAATGATTTTTGGAATATTGGGGGTGAAGTATTTATCGATGACGGCTCAATTCTATCATTTAAAGATAATTTTTCAGGCCTAAATGGTTATGTTTATTTTGACAATAACGGTATAAATCCTGATATGGATTTAATAGCGTCTACAGCAATAGCTGATGAAGAAATAAGACTACGAGTCAAAGGTAATTTAGATAATGCAGACCTAGTACTTGAATCATCAAGTGGGTTTTCAGAGAGTGATATTATAGAACTATTAACTTTTGGCTCTAGATTTGAGGATCAATCAATGTTGTCTAATGGGTTTGGTGTTCAAGCAACTTCAGTTCTTGGTTCGCTACTTGAAACTCAATTAGAGAAAAACCTTGAAGAGATGTCTTCTTTAAAATTGCTTAAACCTGATGAAATTGATGTTTCAGGAACTGCTAGTTTTATAAGTGGTCAAAACCTATCTGCTAGCGAGCGAAATGAATTAGAAGATTTTAAGATTTCTGCTAAAAAGAAATTTGGAAGTAAAACATATGCGAATTTATCCTACAAAAAATCATTTTCGCTTACAAATCCCGATCAATTACAAATTGGTGTAGAATATAAATTAAATCGTAATTTATCTCTTGTAGGGAACATGGATGATAAGGGTAACTTACATCTTAAGTATCGTTACAGATACGCTTATTAGTTCTATATAAAAGATAATAATACGTGATAAAATATTTTTATATCGCCATTTTAGGCTTTTCAATTTTTTGTAATCTTATTGCTCAGGAAGAGGCAATTAAGATCAAGTCTGTCAGCATTGATGGAAATAAATCTATAAAAAAAAAAGAGCTAATGCCATTGCTCAGACAACGACCGTCAAATTTTTCTTTTACATTCAAAGGTAGGCCATTTAATAATCGCCTTCTAAAGATGGATGCCTTGACTTTAAAAAATTATTTTATTTCAAAAGGTTTTTTATTGGCAGATGTTAAAGAATCTGCATCATTTCACAATAATGAAGCTGATATTGTTTTTAATGTTAGTGAAGGAAAACAATTTTTTATTTCTGAAGTAAACATTAGTGGCAACTTGAGTCTATCTTCTCATGAAATTCAACGGACACTTAAACTGTTTAAAAATGATCCTTTTAATAGCGTTTTACTTAACGAGAAGGTTGCGAGTTTGCAAAAAAAATTGGAACTATTTTCAAAATTATTTTCATTAATAGAAATAGAGCCAATTATAAGTGATTCAGTTGTAATTAATATAAATATTCAAGAAGGTAAAGATGTATTTATTGGGAAAACATATATTGAAGGCATTGCTTCTAAAGATAGTGTTCTAGTAGAAAGAGAATTAATTTTCAAAAAGGGTGATTATTTTGATCCTGATAAGGTTGAAAAGTCTAAGAGAAGATTAAAAGAGACTGACATTTATTCTCTTATAAATATTACTCCAGTAAAAGTTACACACTCAGACTCGATAGTAAATATGGTCATATCCTTAAATGAATATAAGCAGAGAGAATGGTTGTCAGTCGGTGGCTTTGAGCCAATAGAATTTTATGAAGGATTAGATCCATTACCCTCTATAGGTGGTTTTATAGAGTGGCGAAACAGGTCAATTTTTAATACGAACTCAAATTTTTCTACAAAGTTTTTAATAGGATTTCCATGGGAAACAAATTTTAATTTACCAAGACTTCGCTATGATGTTGGTTTTGATACAAATTGGATTCTTGGCATACGTTGGCCTACTAAGCTAAATAGTTTTTATGAAACATTAATAAATTATGATCAAGAAAATATTGACCGTGTAGAGCGGTATGGAGTTGAGATGTTGCAAAGGATTATGATCGATGAAAGATCATATTTCCAAAACATAACAGTTTGGGAAAATTTTAGTGACAATAATAGTGTGAATGTATTAGATCAATCGAGCAATACTAATTCAATAAAAAATCTACAGCAAAGATCACTCTCTTTTAGATTGCACATAGATAAAAAAGATGATCCGTTATTTCCAAAAACAGGATACCTATTAGATCTTTATTTTAAGTCAACGGGATATTTTTTGGGAGGCGCTAGAGATTATTATAAATTTGATTTTTCTTTTAATAAGTATTTAAAAATATCAAAAAATTCTGTACTGGCTACAAGGTTTAAAATAGGGAGGTTTTGGTTTTGGGAAAATTCTTATATTGATTATAGCTATGAAAAGTTTTATTTAGGTGGAAGTTCAAATATGAGAGGGTGGGAAATTTTAAAATATAGAACTATTAATGATCAAACAAATATCCCAATGGGTGGCACACATAGGCTTCTTATAAATTCAGAGTTTCGTCATCAATTTAACCAGAATTTGGGTTTGACATTATTTTATGATAGTGGCATTCTTTCTGAAAATTTTGATAAATTAGTAAAAAGCAAATTAGGTTGGGATGTTGGGATTGGTTTTACTTTTGCAACTCCCCTTGGGCCAGTGAGGTTTGATTATGCAATCCCTAGCATAGATAATAAAATCATTTTTAGTAACGGGAAAATTAATTTTGGAGTGCAATATCTATTTTAAGTGAATATATTTTGGAACTTAAAATATCTTATTTTGTTATTAATGTTATCATTATAATTTGATATTAAATTAATGCAAATTAAATAAAACAAATAATATGAATATATCAAAAAACTTATTAGCATTACCTGTTCTGATGCTTTTTATTTCATGTGCAAAAAATGCTCCTGATTTAATTAATCTTGCGCAATCAAATCTTGATAAAAATCAAGAAGATGATGCTATTAAAAATTTAAATACTCTTTTAGATAACTACCCCAATGATAGTCTTGCTTCATATGCGCAGTACAAATTAGCAAGCATATATAAAAATTGGAAAAACGACCCCGAAAATCTTATCGAAGCACTTGAAAAAACAATTAATAACTACCCTAATTCTTTGCATTCTAAACAGGCAAAAAAAGAAAAAGAAGCTTTTCAGGGATGGATTATAAATAATGCTGAAACGTTAAGAAAAAGGAAAATGACAATTGAGTCGATTAATAACCTTGATTACTTGGTTAAAAACTTTCCTAAACACGAATTGGCATCTAAAGCTCAGTATATAGTTGGTGATATTTATATGAATGATCTAAGAGATTTTGAAAAAGCATTAACTGAATATCGAATGGTTCTAGCTAGATACACTGGCTCTAAAGAAGAGGCACTTGCGCAATTTATGATTGGCTACATATATGCGAATGTGTTAAAAGATTTCGTTTCAGCTCGTAAAGAGTATCAATTGTTTTTAGATAATTTTCCTAAGCATGAGTTATATCCTTCAGTCAAATTTGAAATTGATTACCTTGGAAAAGATATCAATGAAATCCCCGCTTTAAAACACATTACTTCTTAGATACCAAATTTATAAAATGAATGAGTTTAGTTTATCAGCTATCAATGACCGTATATCAGAAGCATCTGAGTTTGTAGAACCATTAAGAAATGGTCTCCAAAAAAAAGTCGTTGGCCAAAAAACTCTTCTAGATAAAATTATTATTTGTATGCTTGCGGATGGGCATATACTTTTAGAAGGTGTGCCCGGACTCGCTAAAACACTAACTGTAAAAACGTTGGCCTCGTCAATTAGTACAGGTTTTCAAAGAATTCAATTTACACCAGATATGCTTCCTGCTGATTTGATAGGAACATTAATTTACAATCAAAAATCTGGAGAGTTTGATACAAGAAAAGGTCCGATATTTTCAAATATTATCCTTGCTGATGAAATAAATAGATCTCCTGCTAAAGTTCAAAGTGCTCTTCTAGAAGCAATGCAAGAAAAACAAGTGACCATTGGCGAAAATACTTTTAAAATGAATCTTCCTTTTTTAGTCTTAGCAACTCAAAACCCTCTTGAGCAAGAAGGTACTTATCCATTACCAGAGGCTCAGGTAGATCGTTTTATGTTTAAGCTAATTGTTAATTATCCAGATATTGATTCTGAAAAAAAACTAATGAGGTTAAATACTCAATCCACAAAAAACGAAGAAGAAAATTCAATTGTTAAACCTGAAAAAATAATTGAAGCACAGAATATAATAGCAGATATTTATGTTGATGAGAAAGTAGAAGATTATATATTAAATTTAATCTTCGCAACCAGAGACCCACTAAAATATAATCTTAAAGATCTTGATGGGATAATTGATGTAGGTGCATCGCCTAGGGCAACCATTAATATAGTTAGAGCTGCAAAGGCTAGAGCATTTACTGATGGCAGGGGTTATGTGACGCCTGAAGATATTAGATACATAGGTGCTGATATATTGCGGCATAGAGTAATATTAACTTATGAGGCTGAGGCTGAAGAATTATCTACTGACCAAGTTATATCAAGGCTCTTTGAAAAAATTGAAGTGCCTTAATATCTATGTTGCCGCGTGAAATACTTAGAAAAGTAAAACGGATTGAGATTCGGACGCGTGGTTTAGTAGATAGCTTTTTTGGCGGAGAATATCACTCTTCTTTTAAAGGCCGCGGAATGACATTTTCTGAAGTAAGAGAATACCAACCTGGTGACGATGTAAGACTTATAGATTGGAATGTTACTGCTAGATCTGGTAGTCCATTTATCAAAGTTTTTGAAGAAGAGAGGGAGTTAACGGTTCTTTTGTTAGTCGATATATCTTCTTCTGGTTCTTTCGGGTCAAAAAATTATCAAAAAAAAGGTATTAGTGCTGAAATCGCTAGCGTTCTTGGGTTTTCTGCTATAAAGAACAATGACAAGGTCGGTCTAATATTATTTTCAAATGATATAGTCAAATATATCCCTCCAAAAAAAGGGAAATCACATGTCTTGAGAGTGGTAAGAGAACTTTTATACACGAAGCCAGACTTTAAAGGAACTTCGATAAATAATGCTTTGGAATTTTTAATGAAAGTAACAAAAAGAAAGGCTGTGGTATTCTTATTATCTGATTTTCTTGATGAAGGGTTTTTAGATTCTTTGAAAATAACAGCTCGCAAACATGATTTAGTTGGCATAAATATTTTTGATCCTTATGAACAAAATTTCCCCAATATTGGTATGCTTAAAGCTGAAGATGCTGAGACTGGCGTAAAATTTTGGATTGATACATCTAATGATCATTATTTAAAACAAATGAATGATTTAAACACTAAAAAAACTAATGAATTTTATAAATCCACGCAAAAGATGGGACTAGATATTATTCCTATTTCCACATCTGAAGATTATGTTGAGCCGCTAATGAGATTTTTTAAAAAAAGAGGTAAAAAATAAAACAGAAATTTAAATTAATCTTTTCCCTTCTTATCGCTCTTTCGTTCTCAAATGCGCAATCACTAAAAGTAGTCTCAAAAATTGATACCACTGTCGCTAGTATTGGAGATCAAATTCAGTGGAATATCAAAATACAAAACCTAAATGAAGATAATCAATTAGAATTCCCTGAATTAATTGTTGAAAATGATACTATTTCTATTATCTCTCAACGTAGTATTATAGAAGATAATACTATCATAGGGAGAAGTTTTAGAATTGCGTTTTGGGAAACTGGAAATTTTTATACCCCTTCTTATTATGTAAAAGTTTTAAAAAAACATAATAATAAAGGTTATCAAATTGAAGCAGAAAAATTATTAATTCATATTAAATCTGTAATCGTTTCGGGCGATTCTGTGAAAGTCAGGCCAATAAAATCGCCAATTAAAGTTTCTAGAGTTATTCCCTATGCGATAATTGTCAAAGTTATAATTATACTAATCTTAATATATATGGTCTTTATTGTTTGGCGAAGGAGACTAGTCAAAAAACATCGTAAAAATTCAAATAGTATTCAAAAAAATCCTTTTGAAATTGCAAAAGACAGAATTAGTTCTATAAAAACCACTGGGTTTACAAAAGAGATATACGTTGAGTTGTCCCATATTATTCGTGAATTCATTGAAAACGTACATTACTTAAATGTTCTTGAAATGACGACAGAAGAAATCAAACAAAATAAAAATATTTTTTCTTTGAGTGAAAATAACTTTAATGAATTGGTACAATTTTTAGAAAAAGCTGATTTAATAAAATATGCAAAATTTGAGGTGTCCCATATTGACATTGAAAGTGATAAAAGCAAAGCAATGGATATGATTGAAAAGTTTTTTCTTAATAAATAGATCATATGCATTATTATTAAGCCTCCATTTGAAGAGTAGTTAAGAAAACTTATATTTAACTGTAATATCATTAAACAATTAAGAGGTTTTTGTGGCAACAACAGCAGATATTCGCAATAATGCAGTAATTATTTTTAAATCTAAAAGAATGAAGGTAATTGAGTTTCAGCATGTTAAACCTGGAAAAGGTGGAGCATTTGTAAGAACAAAGTTAAAGGACATTCAAAGTGGGAAGATTATTGATCACACATTTAATTCAGGGTCGAAAATTGAGTTTATTAGAGTAGAAGCAAAAGAAATGCAATTTCTTTATCTTGATGGAGAAAATTTTGTTTTTATGGATAATGAATCCTATGAACAATTGATGGTAAATATGGATATAATATCAGATGATAAAAACTACTTAATTGCAGGTATGAATGTAGATATTCTTTTTGACGACGATGAGATACTTGACGTTAGAATTCCAGCGCATGTGATTCTAACTGTAACAAAAACTGAACCTGGGTTTAAGGGCAATACCGCTACCGGGGCTAATAAGCCAGCTACAGTTGAAACTGGTTATGAGCTTAACGTTCCGTTATTTATAAATGAAGATGATCGAATAAAAATTGATACCAGAAGTGGTGATTATGTTGAAAGAGCAAAAGATAATTAAAGGTTAGGAAAAAAATGTGGCAAGATAAAGTTAAAGAGGTAATAAATATATTAGAAAATTCAAATGTGAATGAAATTGAGATTACATTTTGGGGGAGAAAAATTCGCGTTGTAAAAAATGCTTCTAGCATATTATCGAATTCTGTTTCAGCAACGCCGGAAACTATAATTCAAAATGACAAAATTTCAAATAACATGAGGCACGAAGATGATACTGAAAAAATTGATTCTGGTGAAAAAATACTCTCTCCAATGCCAGGTGTTTTTTACAGCTCTCAAGCACCTGAAAAGCCACCTTTCGTATCAGAAGGAGATAAGGTTAAAGTAGGTCAAGTTCTATGTATTATTGAATCAATGAAAATTATGAATGAAATTGAATCTGAATTTGAGGGCACAATTAAAAAAGTTCTCGTTAGTAATTCTGATCCTGTCGAGTTTAATCAGCCATTATTTATTGTAGAGTAAATTTAATTTATAATGTTTAAAAAAATTCTCATTGCCAATCGTGGTGAAATCGCTCTGCGAATTATGAGAGCATGTCACGAACTGGGTATTAAAACTGTTGCAATTTATTCCACTGCTGATGAGTTTTCCTTACACGTTAAATTTGCAGATGAGGCTGTTTGCATTGGTCCACCTGCCAGTTCAGAAAGCTATTTAAATATACCAAGAATAATAGCGGCTGGGGAAATTACAAATTCTGACGCTATTCACCCTGGATATGGTTTCTTATCAGAATCAGCTGAATTTTCAAAGATTTGTTCAGAAAATGGTTTTAGCTTTATTGGTCCAGGGCCAGAGATGATAAAATCAATGGGAGATAAAGCGACTGCAAAAAACACAATGAAGTCAGCCGGCGTTCCAGTTATTCCAGGCGGTGAGGGTATTTTATCTGGACCGGATGAAGCAAAAAAAATAGCTGAAAAAATGGGGTATCCTATTATGCTAAAAGCAACAGCAGGTGGCGGCGGCCGTGGGATGCGTTTTGTAACAAAAAAAGAAGAGGTAAATGATCTTTATGAAGTCGCTTACCAAGAAGCTTTGAATGGTTTCGGGAATGGTGACTTATATATTGAAAAGTTTATTGAAGAACCAAGACATATAGAAATTCAAATATTAGCAGATAAAGCAGGAAATGTAATTCAATTTGGAGAAAGAGACTGCTCAATTCAAAGAAGACATCAAAAACTAATTGAAGAGTCACCCTCTCCAGCTGTGGATGACAAATTAAGACTTAAAATGGGTAAAGCTGCAATTGCTGGAGCCAAATCCATTAATTATGTCGGTGTTGGAACTATTGAGTTTTTATTAGATAAGAATCAGAATTTTTATTTTATGGAAATGAATACTCGAATACAGGTTGAACACCCAGTAACTGAGATGGTAACTGGTGTGGATCTTATTAAACAACAAATTCGTGTTCATAGTGGTGAAGATTGTCCATCTTATAATTCAGATTATAAGCTTCGTGGTCATTCTATTGAGTGCAGAATAAATGCAGAAGATCCAGAAAAAAACTTCAGGCCATCTCCTGGTAAAATTAATAATTTTCACATGCCTGGGGGAAAAGGTGTTAGAGTAGATTCTCATGCTTACAGTGGCTATGAAATCCCAACTCATTATGATTCTATGATTGGTAAATTAATAGTTCATGCAAAAAATAGAAAACGAGCAATAAATAGAATGCAAAGAGCTCTTGAAGAAACAATTATTGAAGGTGTAAAAACAACGATACCATATCATCAAAAAATAATGGAAGACAAAAACTTTAATTCTGGAAAATTTGACACAAGTTTTCTAGAGAGTTTCTCTTTTGAATCAAAGAAAAATAAAGGATAATTAATTGACTATACCAGAAAAATTACTATATACAAAAGAACATGAATGGGTAAAGAAAGAAGATGGGCAAGTGACCATAGGTATTACAGATTTTGCTCAAAGCCAATTGGGTGATATTATATTTTTAGAATTACCAGAGGTAGGGCAAAAAATTGTTTCAGGTGAGCCATTTGGCGAGATAGAAGCTGTTAAAACTGTATCTGAATTATATGCTCCAATAAATGGAACTGTTATTGAAATTAATGTGGACTTAGAAGATAACCCTGATAATATTAATCAAGACTGTTATGGTTCTGGTTGGATTATAAAAGTAGAACTTGATGGGGGATTAGATAAAGAGAATCTACTTAATCATAAAAATTATGGCTCAATGATAGCATAGATGAAAGTTTTATCTAGACTTCAAAATTCTGTTAAAGTTAATGGAACCAGTTTTGTTCTACTTATTGATCCAGATAAAAAAAATAATGATAAAATTGAAAAGCTTGTTGAACATGCGAATATAAATGATGTAGATGCTATTTTTGTCGGTGGAAGTTTAATGATGGATAGCTTATACCATGAAAGAATTGCAAGAATTAAATCGATATCTAATATTCCATTAATTCTCTTTCCTGGTGGAATAAATCAAATTAATAGACATTTTGATGCAATGCTTTTTATGTCTCTAATATCAGGTAGGAATCCTCACTATCTCATAGGCGAACAAGTGCTCGCAGCTCCAATTGTAAAAGATCTTGGAATTGAAACAATTTCAACTGGTTATATTCTAATCGATGGAGGTTCTTCAACAACAGTTGAATTTATCAGTGGTACAAAGCCCCTTCCCACGAGCAGAATAGATTTAATAATGAGTCATGTATTAGCAGCTCAATTTTTGGGAATGAAATTTTTATACTTAGAGGCTGGAAGCGGAGCAAAAAAAAGAGTACCTAATGAGGTAGTAGAAATGGTTGCGAAAGAAAGTCAATTAGATTTAATTGTTGGTGGAGGTATAAAGACCCCAAAAGATGCTAATGAACTTGCTCAATCTGGTGCTTCATTTGTTGTTGTGGGATCTGCAATTGAAAATTCTATTGAATTGATGAATGATTTTTCATCGGCAATACACGGTTGATAGATATCTCAAGATAATTAAGAACGCAAATATTATTATGAACAAAAACTCTATAAAAAAACAAATCCTAGAAAGTATCAAAACCAAAGAAGCGATCATTGAAAATGGTTTAAACTATATAGAAGCTGCAGCAGAAGTTTTAATTAAATCAATTAATTCATCACGCAAAATTTTATGGTGCGGCAATGGTGGTAGTGCTGCTGATGCTCAACATTTAGCAACAGAGCTTATGGGTGGAATGTCTGATCATGACAGAATGCCAATACCCTCGATTGCGTTAACAACTGACTCTTCTTTTATTACTGCTTGGTCAAATGACTTAGATTTTGAATCGATATTTTCAAGACAAGTTCAGGGTTTAGGAAATGAAGGTGATGTGTTGATTGGTATATCTACTAGTGGTAATTCAGAAAATGTGATAAGCGCGATAAGACAGGCGAATTTTAAAAAATTAAAAACAATTGTCCTTACTGGTAAATCTGGTGGAAAAATTGATGGTCTCGCAGACATAACAATTAAAGTGCCGTCTGACGATACTCAAAGAATTCAAGAAGCTCATATAATGATTGGCCAAATACTTTGCAGCCAAGTTGAAAATTCAGTTATAGAAAATTGAAGCAATCCTACCTGAAAGATTATTTAACGATGCTTCGGGTAGAATTAAATGGCTCAAAAAAAACAATAGAAGCTTATAGTAGTGATATTCTGCGGTATTTAAATTATTTGAATAAGGTTGAGAATTTAGATACCTTAAAAAAAATTAAGCAAAACCATATAAGAAATTATGTTAAAAATTTGAGGAGTGTTTTTCTTGCTCCTGCCAGCATTGCAAGGATGATGGCTTCTGTCCGGTCCTACCATCAATTTTTATCTAAAGAAAAAATATTAAGTGATAATCCTTCTCTGTCAATCGACACTCCAAAACTAAAGAAAAAATTACCATCTGTTTTAACCATTGAAGATATAAATATTGTCATGGATGTTATTCCAAGAGATAACGCTTTAAATTTTAGAGACTATACAATAATTGAAATGCTTTATTCCTGCGGTCTTCGTGTCTCTGAATTATGTGATCTGAGCGTGATTCAACCATTCTTAGAGCCGACAATTGACGATATGGATGAAATACTGTATAATGATAAGAATAGAAAAACTAATGTTATTGAAGCAGGGTTGGCAAAAAGTTATCATGAAGACCATTCTATTAAATTAGCGTATAATGCGGAACTAAAAAAAAGACCTGGGTTAGTTAAAATTTTAGGAAAAGGTTCAAAAGAGAGAGTCGTTCCTATTGGAGCACAATCAAGAAATATTTGGTATGAATTTAAAAATCATTATAGAGAGCAGCTTTTAAATGATAATAGTTCAGAACAATTATTTACTAGTAGAAATGGTAGACCTTTAACAAGAGCAATGGTCAATAAAATTGTCAATAAGTGGTCAATTCAATCTGGTTTAATAAAAAAGATATCACCTCATACTTTTCGACATTCTTTTGCTACTCATTTAATTGAGGGAGGTGCAGATATAAGATTTGTTCAACATATGTTAGGGCACGCTGATATAACCACAACACAAATATATACCCATCTAGATAAAACCACATTAAGAAATGAATACAATCATTATCATCCTCGCTCAAAAAAAAATAAAAAGGAATATGCGTAATGATTTTTGGAAATCTGGATATTGAAATTATTGTTCTTTTAATACCTGCTTTAATATTTTCTCTATCCTTCCATGAATTTGCGCATGCTTGGATGGCATTTAGGCTCGGAGATGACACAGCTGCAAAATTAGGTAGATTAACATTGAATCCGATGGCTCACCTAGACCCTATAGGCTCAATCGCATTATTATTAATGGGTTTTGGTTGGGCGAAACCTGTACCCGTTGATGTTAGGTATTTAAGAAATCCTAAAGAAGATATGGTTAAAGTAGCTGCTGCAGGACCAATTTCAAATTTATTGTTAGCAGTAATCGCTGCTCTATGCTTACGCTTTTTATTTGGAAATAACTTATTAACAGGTCCTATTAAATCATTTATTGTGATTTTTATGCAGATTAATATAACATTAGCAATTTTTAATCTTTTACCAGTCTCGCCTTTAGATGGTTCTCAAATTCTTTCGCCATTTATTGAAAGAAAATTTGGAATTGAGATGGTCTACAAAATGGAAATGTATGGTCCTAGAGTATTATTTTTTATTATAATTTTTAGTATGGTAACTGGTATCCATTTATTTTCTTTTATAATAAACCCCATATTTAATTTATTTCTATACATATTTTTTTAAACTTTAATTAAGTATTTGATTTTTTGAAACGTATCTATCATAAAAGCAAAAGTGGTAAAAAATCACTCATACGGTTAATTTTATTGCTTGCGGGTGTATTATACATGATGTTTTATTTAAGAATTATGGTGTTAAAAGGATAAGGCTGTTGAAAAAACTTATAGAATGTGTTCCTAATTTTAGCGAAGGCATAGATAGCAATAAAATTAATAGTATTGTTGATGCTATTAAATTTATCGAGGGTGTTACCGTTTTGGATGTGGACTCAGGAAGAGATACAAATCGAACAGTTGTTACATTTGTTGGTGAGCCATTTGATGTCTTAGAAGCTGCATTTTTAGGAATAAAGAAAGCTTCTGAGCTAATTGATATGACAATTCACAAAGGAACTCACCCTCGGTTAGGTGCTACGGATGTATGCCCTATTATTCCCATCCAGGACGTTACTATTGAAGAATGTATTAAATATTCTCATCAATTAGCAAAAAGAGTCGGGCAAGATCTAAATATTCCAGTTTATTTATATGAAAAATCTGCTCAAAAACCAGATCGTGAAAATCTTGCAATAATAAGAGAAGGAGAATTTGAGGGACTTTCTAGTAAATTAAAAAGGTCAAATTGGAAACCTGATTATGGTGTTGAGCCTCTGAATCAATTAGCAGGCGCTACTGTAATCGGATGTAGAGAATTCTTAATTGCATATAATATTAATTTAAATACAAAAGATAAACGTTTAGCTACAGACATAGCATTTGAGATAAGAGAGCTAGGTAGAAGTAAACGTAAAAAAAATCCTAAATCACTTAATTTGCTTGATGGAGAAATAGTAAGAAATAAAGATGGCTCCCCAGTAAAAGTATCTGGAATGTTTAAAAATATTAAAGCAATAGGATGGTATGTAGAAGAATATAAAAGGGCTCAAATATCTATAAATTTTACAAATTATAAAATATCTTCATTGCACCATGTTTTTGATGCTGTTTGCGAATTTGCTAATATGAGAGGTATTCGAGTGACTGGGAGTGAATTAGTTGGGCTCATACCTAAAGAGGCAATTTTAGCATCTGGGAAACATTATCTTAATAAACAGGGTAGGACATTAGGTGTATCGGAAAATGATGTTTTAGATTGTGCTATTCAAAGTTTAGGTCTTAATGATGTATCAACTTTCAAAGTAAGTGAAAAAATTATTGAATATGCTATTGCTGACAAAGCTACAAAGCTAATGGACTTAAGTGGAGTAAATTTAATTTCTTCTATATCGGAAAGTAGTCCTGCTCCAGGCGGAGGGAGTGTATCTGCCTTCGCTGGTGCCTTAGGTGCTGCTCTATTATCAATGGTTGCCGCACTTACTCATGAAAAAAAAGAATTCATAAATAAGAAGAAAAAAATGAGTGACTTTGGTGAGAAAGCGCAAAAATATCAAAGAAGGTTAATGGAGCTCGTTGATGAAGATACTGCAGCATTTCATAATCTCATGTCAGCTAATAAGCTTCCAAGTAAAACACCATTAGATAAAAAAAATAAAGCCAAAAAACTATTTTTGGCTAATAAACTTGCCACGGATACTCCGCTTGAAACTGCCAAAGTTTCACTGGAAATTATTAGGATGTCAATAGAGATAATTAAACATGGAAACCCAAATTCTGTAACTGACGGTCATGTTGCAGCAGAGGTAGGGCTAGCTGGTGCTCGTGGCGGTTGTATGAATGTATTAATCAATCTATCAAGTTTCGAAAAAATAGAAGACTACGATTCTAAAATCGTTGAAAAAGTTGACAATATTTTGAAAGAATCTGTCCAGTTACATCGGAAAGCTTCTTCATTAACAAAAAAAATAATAAGCCATAATATTTAAAATGAATATTTCTCGCCTTTCCGAAGATTTGCAAAATAAAATTTCTGCTGGTGAGGTTGTTGAAAGACCGTCTTCTGTAGTAAAAGAATTGCTAGAAAATAGTCTTGATGCTAAATCAAATCAAATTGATATTACAATTGAGCAGGGAGGCAATCAATTGATTCAGGTCAGAGACAATGGTATCGGCATTAAAAAAGATCAGCTGCCCAATTCAATTAAACGTTTTCATACGAGTAAATTATCAAAACTAGATGATTTATTTAATATTAAAACGCTTGGGTTTAGAGGTGAAGCCTTAGCGAGCATTGCTTCTGTTGCTCAATTATCAATTATTTCCGATGATGGCAATTCTGGTGGCGCAGAAATTAGTGTAATAGATGGGCAGGCGAGTGGTATTAAGCCGGCTCCAAGTATTAGTGGAACTCAAATTACTATTCAGAATCTGTTCTATAATACCCCAGCACGAAGGAAATTTTTAAAAACCCCTCGAACTGAAGGAAGAAAAATTATTGAAATGGTCAAACGTTTTGGATTGTCAAATCCTCAAGTTGGTTTTTCTTTGGTCGTCGATGGGAAAAAAGTGGTTAGCTTATTAATTGAAACATTACCAGAAAGAATTGGTTCTTTATTTGATAATACTTATCAAAAAAATATTATTCCTATAGAAATTTCTAAAGCTGATTTCACTTTTACTGGGTATATTGGTAACCTTAATCTCGTTCGAAAACGTTTTGGAGAACAATATATTTATTTGAACGGCAGATACATTAAAGATAGACTTTTAAATTCTGCAGTTTATTCTTCTTATCAATCCCTAGTACAGCGAGGAGAGTACCCGTTTTTTATTATTAATATTCAAATGCCTTATGAACAGGTAGACGTCAATGTCCATCCAATGAAAACAGAAGTAAGATTCAATGATGAATGGAGAGTATATCATGTCTTAAAGTCTGGAGTAAGTCAATCGCTATCAGAGATACTAAATACAATTCCAAATTTTCAAAGAATAAGCTCTGACTCAAGCTCATTTTTTCAAAATACAAATAATCAGTCTTCTATTGATTTCAACAGTACCATCCAAGGTAATGGACTGGTTTCAAACCTTGAAAAAACTGATAGAGCAAAACTTTACGCCTCAAATATTGATGCTTCCAAAGACGGGATAGACAATTTTAATATTGAAAAAATGTGGCAGGTGCACAAGAAATATATCATTTCTGAATTAAATAGTGGATTAGTTGTTATCGATCAGCATGTGGCGCACGAGAGAGTGCTTTATGAGGAGTGTTTACAAGCATTCGAGTCAAAAATAATGTCATCTCAAACTTTATTATTTCCAGAAGAAATTGAATTTTCAAAAGAAGAATATGATATTCTTTTAGAAATTTTTCCTTACCTGAAAAAAATTGGTTTTAAAATAGTTGAGACAGAAAATTCAAAACTAGTCGTTGAAGCTACTCCTTCAGATATAAGCTGGGGTGATGAGAAAAAAATTATTAAGGAAATTATAGATGAGTTCATAAGTACAAGAAAAAAGTATAGCTCTTATAAAGAGGCATTGGCTGCATCTTTTGCTTGCAAAGCTGCGGTTAAAGCTGGAGATCAAATGTCAAAAGATGAAATGGTTATGTTGGTTAATCGTCTGTTTTCTACAGAGCATCCTTATTATTGCCCTCATGGAAGGCCAATAATAATGCAATTATCGTTAGATGAGTTAGATAGAAGGTTTGAAAGAATTTAAGATATATCTTTGGGAGATTTTATCCAGTCAAGATTTCCTTTTCCGAATTCAACCTTTTCCCAAGTATCACAATTAAAATCAATTTTTGCCATGCTTGCTGTTTTAAATTTTTCGCTGTGAAAAGTGCACAACGAAATAAAGCTTGAGCATGTAGGTTCATGACCAACAAAACAAGCTATGGCATTTGAGTCATCTAAAAGATGAGTAAGTTCTAATAAGAAATTTGAAGAACAACCATAAATTCTATTATCTGTAATAAAATGTGATGACCAAGCTCCATACTTGATTGCAAGCTCTGCAGTCTTTTTTGTCCTCACTGCTGTTGATGAAATGATAATATCAGGTATCGTCTTGATATCTTTCAAAAAACGGCCCATTTTTTTTGATGCTTCTATTCCTCTAAAAGATAATGGTCTATCGTGATCTTTGCTATATGTTGCGTCCCAATCAGATTTACCATGACGAAAAATTATAATACTACGCTTACCCATTATTAAAATTTATGCATATTTTAATGCAAGGTTTGTACATTGATTTAACTTATTTGTAAAAATAGAAATTAATTAATTGAAAAAAATATTAACTATAGTTGGACCAACTGCTATCGGTAAAACTGAGCTGAGTGTTAGTATAGCAAAGAATATAAATGGTCAAATAATTGGACTTGATTCTAGGCAAATATATAAGAAAATGCCAATTGGGACAGCTCAGCCTAATAAGGATGAGATGATGTCAATTAAGCACCACCTTGTTGGCATCAAAGATCCTAATGAGACCGTATCTGCTGGTAAATATTCTGATATGGTTTTATCAAAAGTAAATGATGTTATTGATGATGGGTTTACTCCGATTATTGTTGGTGGAGCAGGCCTATATTACCGTGCAATCACGCGTGGTATTTTTGATAAAAGTTCTTCAGACAATTTAATAAGATCAAATTTAGAAAAACAGTATGATGAAAATCCCGAATACTTATACGACAAGTTAAAAAAAATTGATCCAGTTTATTCTAAAATTGTTCACATAAATAATAAAAAACGATTAGTTCGAGCCCTGGAAATATATCAAATTAGTGGAACCACTCCCACAGAGCACTTTGATAATCAAAAAATGAATCAATCCAAAAAGCTAGACTTATTTACTGTTTTTTTGGTTTTAAAAAGGGACGCTCACAGAAAAATCATCAAAAGTAGGGCATTGAAAATGCTAGAAAAGGGATGGATTAAAGAAGTTGAAAACTTGATTTCTCTAAAAAATAAAAAAAATAGTTCCTTCCCAGCTCTTAACTCTATAGGTTATAAACAAATTTCAAATTATTTGGAGGGACAAATAGATAAGAATGAATTACTTGATATCATTGTTAATAAAACTTGGCAATATGCTAGGAAGCAAAATCAATGGTTCAAAAAAGAAAGTATAAATCTTACGGTTGATACTACAAACCTAAATTTAAAAGAGCTTGGTTTACATATTAGTGATATATATAAAAGTAGTTCCATAGATTAATTCATTTATAGTTTTTCGGTATTCGTTTTTTTTGTAACATTTGGTAAGAATAATACCTTTAAAATAGTACAGAGAGGCTAAAAAGGGAATTCTAATTCTCTTTATTCTCTCCTTCTTTGTAATTTTTAATTAAAAAATGAATAAAAATAAAAAAATTCTAACATCTAGTGATATTTCTAGAAAAATAGTACGTATCGGGCATGAAATTGTTGAAAACTATAGTGATATATCGAAAATAGTATTTCTGGGTATACATAATAGAGGCGTACCTATTGCTCAAAGGTTAAAAAAGTTTATAAAGGATCTTACAGACATTGATGTACCTATGGGTTCCTTAGATATTACATTCCATAGAGATGATTTTAGAGAAAGGCTCACTATGCCAGAAATCAAAGGCACTGATATAAGTTTTAATTTAGATGAGAAAATTGTAGTCCTAGTTGATGATGTTCTTTTCTCTGGTCGTACTGTTAGAGCAGCGCTTGACGAAATCAACAGCTTTGGTCGTCCTTCAATTATCGCCTTAGCAGTACTTATTGACAGGGGGCATAGAGAGCTTCCTATTAGAGCTGATTTTGTGGGTAAAAATATTCCCACTAATGATGGTGAACATGTAGCAGTTAAATTAAAAGAATCAGACACTGATGAAGGTGTATTTTTAATATTCGGAGATGGATAATGTTTGGGCATAAGCACTTTTTAGGTTTAGAAAATTTTCCAAGAGAAGATATTCAAAAAATAATTGATACTGCATTCGAATTTAAAGATGTACTAAACCGGCCCATAAAAAAAGTGCCATCACTTCAGGGTGTGACGATTGTTAATTTATTTTTTGAAAATTCAACACGTACAAGAATAAGTTTTGAGCTTGCCCAAAAGAGGTTGAGTGCGGATACTGTCAACTTCTCAGCCTCGACAAGTAGTTTAAAAAAAGGTGAAAGTTTTAAAGATACTGCACAAAATATTGAAGCCATGAAAATAGATGCTGTAGTTATGAGGCACCCTGCTCCAGGGTCTTCTAAACATCTTACTGAATTTATAGATGCGAAAGTTGTAAATGCTGGCGATGGCACTCATGAGCACCCTACTCAAGCAATCTTGGACATGATGAGCATTCAAGAAAAATTTGGTAAAATAAAAGATCTTAACATTGCAATTATTGGAGATATTAATCATAGTAGAGTAGCAAGAAGTAATATTTATGGTCTTATTTCAATGGGTGCAAATGTGACAGTTTGTGGTCCGGCTAATTTAATTCCTGAAAATATTAGTAATCTTGGAGTAAAAGTAAATTATAATATTGACGAAGTTATCGAATGGGCAGATGCTGTAAATATTCTTAGAATTCAAAGAGAAAGGATGGGTATAGGGCTTGTTCCATCAAATAGAGAATACCGAAGATTGTTTGGTGTTACCTCGGAAAGGATTAATCGAAGAAAAAAAGAACTAGTAATTATGCACCCTGGTCCAATAAATAGAGGCGTTGAAATTGATAGTCAAGTTGCAGATAGTGACCAGGCAATAATATTAGATCAAGTACTTAATGGTGTCGCTTCAAGAATGTCAATTCTATATTTGCTCCTGGGGCATAAAGAAGAGAGCACAAATGAAGGTTAATAAATTAGATAGTAAAGTATTGTTAAAAAATGCCACGATAATTGACCCTTTAAAAGAAAGTCAATCAAAAGCCGATATTTTATTGGTTGAAGGGAAAATAGCAGAAATAGGTAAAATTCAAGAACTAGATGTAATTAAAACCGTAGATTGTAGTGGCTTGATTCTAACACATGGGTTTTGTGATTTACATGTGCATTTTAGAGACCCAGGCAATGGGGATAAGGAGACACTTGAGTCAGGTTCTATGTCGGCTTTAGCCGGTGGATTTACTAGGGTTTGTACAATGCCTAATACTCAACCAACAGTAGACAACCCGGAATCCATAAATTATATAATAGAAAAATCAAAGCCGCTGCCTGTTCATATTCACCCAATAGGATCAGTAACAAAAGGGCAACAAGGTGTTGAATTAAGCGAAATGGGTCTAATGCATCAAGCTGGTGCGGTAGCGTTTAGTGATGATGGTCTACCAATCCAAAATGGTTTGGTTATGCGGAAGGCATTAGAATATTCAAAAATGTTTGGAGTCCCAATAATAAATCATGCCGAAGATGAGTGTCTTAGAGCAGATGGCCTAATGAATGAGGGTAAGGTCTCAACAAGGCTTGGGTTAGTGGGAAACCCGAGTATTGCAGAATCAATTATGGTTTTTCGAGATTTAAAATTAGCTGAGCTTACAGGTGCTAAGTTGCACATTCCGCATGTGAGTACAGCAGAATCTGTTAAATATATTAATGAGATGAAGAACGCTTATGATAAAATTACTGCTGAGGTTACACCTCACCATTTATTCTATAATGATAAGCATCTTGAAAATTATAATACGAATTTAAAAGTTGCGCCACCGATTAGAGATTCATTATCTAGGGAAGCGCTAATAAAAGGCATAAAAAATGGGACAATAGATTGTATTGCTACAGATCATGCGCCTCATACTGTACATGAAAAAGAGACAACTTTTGATTTAGCCAGCTGTGGATTAATTGGCTTGGAGTCTTGTTTTGGAGTTGTAAAAAGAATACTTGCCGATGAAGAAGGTGTAAGCTTAATAGATATAATTAAGCTACTTACGATTTCGCCAAGAAAAATAATGGGATTTGATAATAATTTACTTGAAATAGGTAAAGAGGCAGAATTAGTTATTCTTGACGATGAAGAGCGATGGAATTTTCAAGAAAAAAATATTGAGTCTAAATCAAAAAATTCTCCTTTCATAAACCAAGATTTATCAGGTCGGGTAAAGTATACTATTTCGAACGGGCAGATAGCCACTTCTTCATAAACTGATGAAACCAAGATATTTTAATTTTCTTTGTAATAATGATTGAAATCAACTATTCAATTAATTAAGTTCGCAGGCTTAAATGTTTTAAATATGAAGACAAGAACACTAAAAATATCAGAAATTCAGAAGAGCTGGTGGATTGCAGATGCAGATTCACAAGTATTGGGTAGATTGGCAAGTAAAATTGCTCAAATCCTCAAGGGAAAACATAAAGTCAATTATGTTCCTCACATGGACAATGGTGACTGTGTCGTTGTCGTTAATGCAGAAAAAGTGGTTGTGACCGGAAATAAAGAGGAGCAAAAAACTTATTTTAGACATACTGGCTATGTTGGTGGTGTAAAAACTACTAGTCTTGCTCATATGAGAAGAACTTATCCAGAAAGAATAATTGAAAAAGCAGTTAAGGGAATGTTACCAAGTAATAAACTTGGTAGAAGAATGTTCTCGCATCTTAAAGTTTATACTGGAACAAATCATCCTCATGAAGCACAATCCCCAAAAACACTAGAGTTATAAAATGGCAGAAAAATCAAGATTTAATGGAACAGGTAGAAGAAAGAGTTCAGTTGCTAGGGTAACCCTAACATCTCCAGGTAAAGGTAATATTGAGGTTAATGGTGTCGCTCTTGATAATTATGTTCCAAGAGAAAGTTTAGCTACTATGGTTAAACAGCCTCTTACTGCACTTGATAAAAATAAAGAATATGATATATCTGTTAATGTTAAAGGTGGGGGTCTTGCAGGACAAGCTGGTGCAATAAGACTTGGTATTTCTCGTGCTCTCATTTCTGCTAACCCCGAAGATAGACCTACGCTAAAGTCGAATGGTTTATTAACAAGAGATTCTCGTAAAGTAGAGAGACAAAAGCCTGGTCAACCTGGTGCGAGAAAAAAGTTTCAATTTTCTAAAAGATAAGAACATATATATGGCACTCATAAAATTTGAAGATTTAATTGATACAGGAGCACATTTTGGTCATGTGACCAGAAAATGGCATCCGAATTATAAACCATATGTTTTAATGGAAAAAAATGGTGTTCACATCATTAACCTTGAAGAAACAATTTCTGCTTTTGATAAAGCTATGAATTTTCTTCAGGGTATCGTTAAAAAGAATGGTGAAATATTGTTTATTGGTACTAAAAAGCAAGCCAAAGATATTGTTCAACAAGAAGCTGATAGATGTGGAATGTTTTATATAGTTGAGAGATGGCTAGGTGGATCTCTGACTAATTTTACAACTATCAAAAAGAGCATAAAAAGATTAAAACTTTTGGAAAAAGAGGGATCAAATCTTTATGAAAATTTGACAAAGAAAGAAACTCAAATGCTTAATAGGGAAAAAGTAAAACTTTCTGATCAGCATAGAGGTATTAAAGACATGAGAAAACCTCCAGATGCTGTTGTCGTTGTGGATAGTCAGTACGAAGCGACTGCTATTAAAGAAGCGACCAGTATGAACATACCGACGGTAGCAATAGTAGATTCCAATACAGATCCTAATAAAATTGATTTTCCGATTCCCGCTAATGATGATTCATTGAGAACAATCCAACTTATTGTGGGCTGCATTGCAGATTCAATTTTAGAGATAAAAGGTGCAAATAAGGATAAAAAGGAAGATGTTGAAGACAAAACTTCCAATAGTAATCCAAAAATTGCCGCACCTGCAAATGCAAAAAGTGAAGAGGAATAGTTTATGGCAATAGATGCTAAAACTGTAAAGCAATTAAGAGATAAAACTGGTGCTGGAATGATGGATTGTAAGAATGCTCTTACTGAATCTAATGGTGATTTAGATGGTGCCGTTGATCATCTCAGAAAATCTGGTGCTGCCAAGGCTGAAAAAAAAGGTGAGCGTGAGACTAAGGAAGGTTTAGTCTATTCATACATCCATGCAGGGGGAAGACTCGGTGTAATGATCGAGGTCAATTGTGAAACTGATTTTGTAGCAAAAACAGATGGTTTCATTGAATTGGCTCATAATCTTGCTATGCAAATAGCCGCAACAAATCCTATTTCTCTTGACAAAGATTCTGTATCCACTGATGTAGTTGCTAAAGAAAAAGAAATTTATACCGATCAAGCAAAATCTTCTGGAAAACCAGATAATATTATTGAAAAAATGGTTGAAGGGCGACTTTCAAAGTTCTACCAAGAAAATTGTTTAATGGAACAGGCATATATAAAAGATTCTGACAAGAAGGTAGTTGATTTAATGACTGAAACAATTGCCACTCTTGGTGAAAATATTACTATAAGCCAGTTCACTCGTTTTGCAGTTGGTGAGTCAAATCCTCAAAATTAGGTCTTTCTTATTTTAAAAAATGTCTGAACCAGCTTTCAGTCGAATTTTATTGAAACTCAGTGGAGAAGTACTTGCCAATAAGCATGGATTTGGTATTGACCCTGAAAAAGTCCTTTACCTAGCTCAACAAGTAAAACCCGTATACGATGCCAACGTTAAAATTGGTTTGATTATTGGCGCTGGTAATATTTTTAGAGGATTGGAAGCTAGCGCAGGCGGAATGGATAGAGTTACAGGTGATTATCTTGGCATGTTAGCGACGATTATGAATGCTATAGCCTTGCAAGATGCTTTAGAAAAAGTTGGGTGCGAGACTAGAGCTCTCTCAGCAATTAATGTAACACAAATAGCGGAACCCTATATTAGAAGGCGGGCAATTAGGCATATGGAAAAAGGTCGAATTGTGATTATCGCGGGAGGTACTGGGAATCCTTTTTTCACCACTGATTCTGCTGCTGCCTTAAGAGCGAATGAATTGGGTTCAGAAATTCTATTAAAAGGTACAAAGGTAGATGGTGTTTACGATAAGGACCCTGTAAAGAATTCTGATGCAAAAAAATATGATAATTTAACATACAACAAAGTCATCCATGATGACTTGCGTGTAATGGATATGACCGCAATTACCTTATGTAATGAAAATAATATCCCAATTCGTGTTTTCAATATTAAATCTCCTGGTGACTTGTATGATATAATTATGGGAAGTAAAATAGGAACAAATATAGGTAAATAATGTTAGATAATATTCATCAAGAAGCTATCTCGCGTATGGGTTCAGCTGTTATCCATACGCAGAATGAATTAAATAAAATAAGAACTGGGCGAGCTAATCCTGAAATATTTGATTCAATCGTAATTGATTATTATGGTACCCCTACTCCGCTTAATCAGGTATCAACTGTCTCAATTCCTGAACCAAAGTTGATCACATTACAGGCTTATGAAAAATCTCTTATTCCTATAATTGAAAAAGCAATTGTAGATGCAAATTTAGGATTTACCCCTGGTAATAATGGAAATGCTGTACTTGTACCTATTCCTGCATTATCGGAGGAACGTAGAAAAGAACTAATAAAATTCGTCCACAAAATTATAGAGGATGGTAAAGTTGCTGTTCGCAATATAAGAAGGGACACTCTTCACAAAATTCATGATTACGGTAAGAAAGAAAACGAAAGTGAGGATGAAATAAAAGGTCGAGAGACAGATTTACAAGAAATTACAGATAGTCATATTAAAGACTTGGAATCGCATGAAAAAAATAAAGAAAAAGAGTTAATGAAAGTTTAGTATCTGTTATCAGTATTAAATACTTTCTAGTCACATTTCGACCAGCCGCAATTCTGGCAAGTCAGACATCCGCCTTCATTTACTACACTTCTACTATCACAAATTTTGCACATCATTAACTTTGCTGAAGCAATCATTTCTGGATCTATAGCTTTCGCTAATTTTTCATCTTTATTTGTATCCATCGTGATTAATAATTTTTTATCTTCCTCGCTCTGTGGATTTTGCTTTTTTTCATGTAAATAATCATCAAGAGCTTTACCAATTGCATCTGGGGTAGAAAGTATTAGTCTTCCATCTTCCCATGTAGGGTTCGGACCAGAAATACCTTTCAATTGCCTTACAATTGATTGAGGATTGACTCCAGATCTTAATGCTAATGAAATTAGTCGGCTTATTGCCTCAGATTGCGCTGCCGCATTTCCGCCTGCCTTACCTATAGTAGTAAACACTTCGCATAGACCTTTCTCATCTTCATTTATAGTAATATAAAGAGTTCCTTCACCAGTTTTAATTCTTCTTGTTAATCCTGCTGTTTGAGTAGGTCTTAAGCGAGGTTGGCCTTCTACCACTCTTGATTGACCTAGGTTAGTTTCAGTTTTTTTGTCTTCATCTTTGTCATCATTGGTAATTAGAATACCTTCGCGGCTCCCTTCTCGGTAGACGGTAATCCCTTTTAAACCGTTTTCATAGGCCTTCATGTAAATATCTGCAACCGTCTCTATGGTTGTATCTTCTTTTAGATTAACCGTAGATGAGATGGAAGAATCTATATATTTTTGAACTGTACCTTGCATTTTTACCCTGAAAAATGGATCAATTCTATGAGATGTCGTAACATAGTCTGGTAAATCTTCATCGGTCCCAAATAATTCTTTGATAATCGGGTGATAAACGGTGTATTGATCAAATTCTTTTCCATATCCGCCATCGTTCTTTTTAACCATTCTTTTATATGACGTTGCAAAAATTGGTTCCACTCCCGAAGTTACTCTTGCTACTATAGCACCACTACCTGTAGGAGCAACTGTGGTTAATGTGCAGTTTCTAATTCCGTTATTTTTAATTCTTTCTCTTAACGATTTAGGTAGAGACTTTACAAATTTACTCTTATTGTATCCTTTCCATTCAAAATGAGGAAACTTACCTTTTTCCTTAGCAAGGTTTATGCTGGTTTCATAAGTAGAATCCCTAAAAATTGCCATGATTTGGTCTATTGTCTGTATTGCATCTTCACTATCATATTTAATGCCCATTTTAACAAGCATATCACCGAGTCCAAGTATGCCCATACCTACTCGTCGATCGTTCATCGCATTTTTTTTCTGATCTTCAAGTGCATGTCTATCTAAGTTATAATCGACGACATTATCTAAAAATCTAGTCCCTATTTCAACAGTCTCTTTAAATTCTTCAACCATAAAATTTTGATTTTCATCTACAAAACGTTCCAAATTGACAGCTCCTAGGTTACAACATCCTCCATCAGGAAGTGGTTGTTCTGCGCAGGGGTTCGTAGAAACTAGTGGTGAGCAATACTCTGCATTGTGATAATCCGTCATAGTGTCCCAGAACAATAAACCGGGTTCAGCACTAGCATGAGCACTGCTGATAATTTTATTCCAGAGATCTGTTGCTTTGATTGTTTCGTAAACTTGTCCATCAAATACTAAATCAAAATCCGCATCATTCTTTACAGCATCCATAAATTTATGTGTCAACAAAACGGAGATATTAGAATATTTGACCATGTTTATATCACCGGTTTTAATGGTAATAAACTTTTCTATATCAGGGTGGTCAATTCTTAATGTTTGCATGTTTGCACCCCTTCGACCGTGTTGTGCAATCGTATTTGTATTTTCGCTGAAAAGGTTCATGAAACCTGTTGGACCGCAAGAGTCTCCACCAGTACCATTGATAGCAGCTCCTGATGGTCTTAATAGCGATAAATCATGGCCGCAACCACCGCCGTATTTGTAGGTCAAAGCCTCTTCAATAATTGTATTATATATTGATTTGATTGAATCATCTTTGACTGCGACAACATAGCAATTATTCAAAGTGGTTGTAATGTCTTCTCTTCCTGCACCATGCATAATTCTTCCACCAGGCACAAATCTAAAGTCTTCAAGAATTGAGTAGAATTTTTCTTCCCACTTTTCTTTGTCTGATTTTGTTTTTTCTACTCCAGCTAGGGCTTTCGCTTGCCTTCCCCACATTTGATATGGGTGTTTTTCACCGGGGGCTAAATATTTGTTTTTTAAAACATCTGAGCCTAAAGAGTCATCGGAATAATAATTTTCAATTGTATAAATTTCATTTTTGTCAACATTGTTTTTTTCTTTATCGAACTCAAGAAGAGGTTTGATAATGTTTTCAACTGATTCAGTTCCGCCCTCGCCAAGAGGTATGTTGAGATCTAATGCTTCTGCCATAATTTACATCCTATGTAGTATGTGGTTATTATGCCTTGCGGCAATTTTTAAAATCAAAAAGGTTGACTAAAATGAAAGCATTATATAATGCGTGATTGGCGAATCTTAATATATATTGCGCGATACTTTTGAGTCAAACTGTAAGTTCAAAATTTTGCATTTTTTTTACATTTATATATTTTTAGTGTAAATATTTCGAAAAATTTGTGTGAGTAATACTATGTATTTGTCCGTAATTAATATGTGTTTAATATAAAATCAAATAATACTCATGTCCATAGAATGAGTAAAATTGCTTCACTTACTGAAGAAGAAAAAAAACTTTTAGCAGGACTACATACTCGAAAACAGTATAAAAAAAAATCTGTAATTGATCAGCAAGGATCTATCTCAAAGGCTGTTTATTATTTAAATAATGGTATTCTTTCGATGGAATATCAACATGGCTCGAAAGTGTTCGTTAGAGACTTTATATTTAGAGATTCTCCAGCATTGGTTTATCCGAGTTTTTATCTGGAAGAACCTTCAAGGTACTCAATAAAAGCTATCACTGATTGTGATGTATGGGAGCTGACAAAAGAAAATTTTGAGATTGGGAAGAAAAAAATTCCCAACCTCGGAATTATCGCATTTAAGATTACAAATTTATTTCATCAGAATATTGAGAGAAGATTTGAGTCTATGATTACGAAATCTGCAGAAGATAGATATCTTGAATTGGTTGAAAATCATCCGAAGATAATCCAATCAATTTCTCTTAAAATGATAGCATCTTATCTAGGTATCACAGATGTTGCTTTAAGTAGAATTCGTTCACGTTTGTCAAAGAAGGTTGCTAAAAACTATTAATTAAATTGTAAAAGGAGCAGACATTTTATAGTAGATTAAAATTTCATCTATTGTATCCTCCCTAGTTTGCTCCTTATACAAAATATATTTTTAAAATATTTTTAATCGTGAGTACCTTAGCATCTTAATACGTATAATTCTTAACTTAGGTTAAGATAAAAGTTATTTAGGATGTTACACATGAAAATATTTTCTTTAATAATAATTTACCTTTTACAATTTGCATATTCTGAATGCAGTGATTTAAATCAATCAGATTGTGCGGCATATCCTGATTATTGCACCTGGGATGAAGAACAAAATTCTTGTGAAGATAACGGCGGCGGAGGTGGCGCTAATAATGGTCCTTATGAATACACCTACCTAACAGAGGTTGACGGTCTCCAATCTAGTGACTTATATAGCAGTGGATTTTTATATTACCCTATTGATGCTAGTCCACCCTACAAAAGTGTTGTACTTATTGATGCTTTTGGGTCCGAACCCGGTCTAATAAATTGGGCTCAATTTTATGCCTCACACGGATATATAGCTATGTCAATTGGTAATTTAGATGAGACTTTAAGGGATTCCAATTCAGATTGGGACTATATGGACAGAGCAATTGCTCTCCTGAGTGCTATTGAAACAGTAAAATCAGAAAATGAAAGACAAACATCACCTTTATTTAATATGATCGATACATCAAGTTTTGCTGTTTCTGGTTATTCAACAAGTGGAGGCGGAGCGCATACTGCTTTGACAATAGACTCTACATTAAAAACTGGCATATTATTAAACCCCGCGGTTGCATTTTTAGACTCTATTAATTGTACTGCTGAGAGTGACTATTATTGCTTAATTGAGGAGCACCTAAATCATGATGTGCCAGTCCTTATTTTCGCAGGAGAAAATGAATATAATGAGCTTGTAACTCCAGATGATGACGCATATGATAATATGTGGGCATTACCTCAGTATGAACATGTCCCGGATGATACAGATAAATTATATTTTGAATCAGCTAATGAAGGGCATGGGTCTTCTGTAGTCCCATCAGGGATTGTTGGAAAGCAGGCTCTTTTCTGGTTGAATTACTTTATGAAAAATGATGAATCATATTGCGATTCCGTAATAACACAACCTGATGGAGTTTCTTCTTTCCTAACATCCATAATTTGTGAGCAAGGTCCACCGCCACCACCTCCAAGTACAAACATCGGTTATTTACGTTCAACTGAAGCTTCTTTCTGCATGGGTGATTGTGACATGTATCATTTAGAATCCGAAAATGGAGAGTTTCTTTACAATGTTGCAAATCAGAATAACATTCCAAATTTTGAATATTTTATAAATAGATTTGTTGAAATAGAAGGTGATACAATTCAATGTGTGGAATGTAGCGCTGTAAACATTAATTCAATTTTTTTATCTGATCAATGTCAGCAGCCAACAAGCTGTTTTGTTGATCCTTGCACAGTTTCAAATTGTTCTTCAAGTGATAGTGCTGAATGTTCCGCTAACTATTGTGGCGGTTGTTATGCTGATTACTATCAAGAGTATGAACTTATCACCTGTGAAAGCCCAGGAAATGTGAATGATCTCTCTGGCGTGGATTTTGGCCTTTGTGATATGGCATTAGGATTTGCATGGGTAAATAATCATTGTGGTATGATTAGCGGTTGCGGTTATATTGTTGACGATGTTAATTATTCAACTCAGTTTTACAGCTCGTTGTTTGATTGTATATCGGCATCAACATTAAAAAATGAAAACGAAATCAATCCATCTGTTTTCAGGTTATATCAAAATCATCCAAATCCTTTTAATCCAAGCACTCAAATAAGATATCAGTTGTCAATTAGTAGTCACGTGAAAATTACTGTCTATAATACAATGGGGAAAATAGTAAAAACATTGGCTAATGAATATCAAAACGCAGGTTTCAGAAGTGTAAAATGGGATGGAAAGAATAATAATAAGCAAAAAGTTTCCACAGGCGTTTATTTTTATTCAATTCAGTCAGGCGAGTTTAGTTCCACTAAAAAAATGATGCTGCTTGATTAATTAATTTTTTTTTAGAATAATTCAAGTTTTGACTTGATTTATTGGTAATGATTTTAGTTTAAATTAAGTATTTTTATATATGTCAACTCCCCTTATAGCAATAGTTGGTCGACCGAATGTCGGTAAATCCACATTTTTCAATCGTGTTTTGAGCCAAAGGCAGGCAATCGTAGATGCAACTGAGGGTATAACCAGAGATCGAATCTATGGAGAAATGGAATGGTGCGGACAAAAACTCCGTTTTATAGATACGGGCGGATTCATACCAGAAGATACTGATATTTTCAATGCGGCTGTAAGGGAGCAGGCAAAATTAGCAATTTCAGAAGCAGATTTAATTCTTCTTATGATTGATGGTCGCGTTGACGCAACTTCTAGTGATCTTACCCTTGCTCAATTTGTTCGAGAAAGTGATCGTCCACACTTGTTAGTAGTTAATAAAGTTGATACAATGAAATACGATTCAATAGTTCAAAATTTTTATCATTTAGGAATTGGAGAACCATATCCTATTTCTGCGCTTAATGGTAGATTAACCGGAGATCTTCTTGATGCCGTTCTTGGGAAGCTTGGTTTAGGAGTAACTAATGAAGAATATGACAATCCCGAAGATTTAAGATTAGCAATCGTTGGAATGCCAAATGTGGGAAAATCATCTCTTACGAATGCTCTTTTGCAAAGAGAACAAACAATTGTAACTCCAATAGCTGGTACGACAAGAGATGCTATTGATTCATATTTAAAATGGCATGGGAATGAAATTACATTAGTTGATACTGCTGGACTTAGAAAATTGTCCAAAATAAAAGATAAAATAGAATATTACAGTAGTCTTAGAACACAAAATGCAATTTTTAGTTGTAATGTTGCTTTAGTTCTAATTGATGCAGAAAAAGGTTTTGGTAAGCAAGATAAGTCAATTGTTGATTATGTAATAGGTAAGGGCAAGGCACTGATTTTTGTTGTGAATAAATGGGATAAAATTGAAAAATCCACAAGTACAATGAAAGAATTTGAGGAAGAGATTCGTTTACAGTATAAGGAATTAGATCATTTTCCAATTATTTTTATATCTTCCACAACCAGGCAAAGAATTAATAAAGTTTTGGAGACCGCATGGTCAGTTTACGAAAGATCAAAAAATTCTATTCCAACAAACAAGTTGAATTCTTTGGTTGAAAAAGCTATGAACGAAAACCCTCCTCCAGCTGAAAAAGGCAAGGTGATTAAAATAAATTATTGTGTCCAAGTTCACAAGCAGCCTGTTGTAATTGCTTTATTTGCTAATTATCCAAAATTAATAAAGGTTTCGTACCAACGCTTTCTTCTGAACCAGATACGGTTAAATTTTGACTTAAAGGGCTTACCAATTAGATTGTCATTTAGAAAAAAATAATAGGAGCAGGCAGGGGTGAAACCAAAGAGGAGGAAAGGTGTCATACTAAAAGCCTGCTCCTATTATTACTAACTTAAGATAGTTTAAAAAGTTCCAAATTTTTTATTGTTATTAGTAGTCTTGTGGTAGCTTAAAACCTTTGATTAATAAATATGCTTATTAGGTTTGATCTTTGATAATAAAAGTAGTCGCTTGTCCTTTTCCTTTTAATTCAACGTTTCTCTTTGTCTCAAAGTCATAGGCGTTTTTTAAATGCGACTTTGTTTCTTCTGAACAATTAACCCGCATCTTTTTTCCGCTACTTTCTAATCTTGCAGCGATGTTTACAGAGTCTCCCCAAATATCAAACTCACTTGATGTTTTTCCAGCGATTATAGGACCAGTATGTACCCCTATTCTGACTTCCCAAGGTTCATTTCCTAGCGCTTTTTGTTGAAAGTTTATTCCCCTTACATAGTTTATCATCTCAATAGCTGCCATCACAGTTCTATCTGCGTGATTTGAATTAAGATCAGGAATACCTCCAGCAGCCATATATGCATCGCCAATGGTTTTAATTTTTTTAATAGAAAATCTATCCATAATTTTGTCAAAACCACTAAAAAATGAATCTAAAATTTCAATTAATTGACCAGGATCTAATTTCTCAGTTTTTTTTGTAAATCCTACAAAATCAGAAAATAAAATAGTTGCTGATGAATAATATTCTCCAATGATTTTTTCTGAATTAGTATTTATGTCAATATCATTTACAGCGAACTCATTTGATGATTCGTAAATATTTATAAACTGGTCTGCCAGCATTCGCAACGCATCAATTTTTGAATGTTCAAGAATTTTAGGTTCGTCATCAAAAACACAAAATGTTCCAAGTGTAAAACCCGACTTTGATATAATTGGGCTACCAGCATAAAATCTCGGAAAACCCGGTGCTAAGGCATATGCGTGTTTTGTCCTTTCATCAATTGATACATCACTTATTACCAAGGGTTTTGAATTATTGTTTAATACGTGAGAACATATTGCAAGTTGTCTTGGCGCTTCTTTTGTCATGATTTCTGTCGGTAAATCTTTACCATAGCTTACTTTACAATGTTGGGTGTCGTCATCAAGTATGTGTATTGCTGACTGAGAACAGCCTGTTAATGTAGCGGCTAATTTTGGAAAACTAGAATAGCGTTTATCTTTATTAATATTTTGTTCTACTAATTTTAAACGCTTTAGGTCTTCAAGTCTTTCCTCCTCATTGGAAGGTGTTTCTGCTGGAATGTGACCAGATTTGATAGCAGCTTTGACAAGCTTGTTTCCGATAAACTTTGTGATTATGCCCATAATCAAAAGTTAATCATTAAAAATTTAATTGCTAAGTGGAATGGTAACTACTTTTGTCCAAGAATCTAATTTTTCAGAAATGTATATATCACCATTTGTTGAAACCGCAGTGAAAAGTTGTTTTATGTCATCGCCATAAGTCGTGCGACCAAATGAAACAAATTTTTGATTTGTTGATATTTGAGTAATGAATTTTATTTCACTACCAAATTTTTGAGGGTTTTTATTTTCTAACTTAAAAACTTTGCCTGAGGAAGTTAAATAGGAAAAGCCAGTTATTCGTGGCGCAATGCCAAAGCTGTAAGCTAAAGTACCTACAATTGTTTCATTATTTGAATTATTTAATGACTTTTCTAATTTTTTTAATAATTCTGAGGGAACGCTTTCGCCATTATTTCCTTTTGGCCCTTGCGCTCCTTTTGGACCAGTATCACCTTTTGGGCCAGTATCACCTTTTGGGCCAGGTATGCTCGAGGATGGAGGTATGCATCCGGCCAGAAAGCTAAGTATAATAATTAAAATATTTTTGCTCATATGTTTAATGACTTTCGTACTTTGCTAATGACATCATATCGTGCTAAAGCTATGGCAACCACACTGATAAATATTATACCGTAAATAAATTGATAGATTCTGTCATCAAGATAAGAATAGGCTCTTAGGTATGCTAAATACATTATAATCAGCAGTTCGGAGACCAAAGCAGTAACGAAAAATACCATTGATTTTCTAAGACTATTGTTTTTGCGCTGATTGATTAACCCTAACGAAAATACTTGAGCAGAAAACATTTTGTATAATTTTTTTTCATCGTTTGCTATCGATTTTAGATATTTAGCATATTCATTTGGGGAGTTGAACTGACTAATTCCAGCAAAAAAAGTAGGGTTGATATCTTCAGTTTGTTCTTCATCTGGATTATCATTTTTTTCTTTTGCTCCCCTAACCCTGGGTATTAAAACTCGCACCAAAAAGTAAATTGTTCCCATTGCCGCTGGAAAATAGATCATAATAAGTGAAAAAATGACCATGTCGAGTTGCATTTTTGTAAAATGGACAATAAAAAACACCATAAAAGCACCAAGAATAGATAGAAGCGTAAACGCTTTTTGATCTGTACGCTGGATAATTGTCTGTTCTCCAGATAATATCTGGAGAAGAGCGTCTAATTCTTTATTATTTGACATATTTATTGTTCCGGTGTATGGGACCAAATCTTATTAATCTAATGTCATTTATCCTAAAAATATATTTAGGTATTGTATACATTGTTTTTTATCAAATAATTAATTGTAACTGTTGTATAAATTTTTTACTTAGCTTATCTTTCGACCGCTATTTAATATAGATAAAAATTAATGATCGCGGGGTGGAGCAGTCTGGTAGCTCGTTGGGCTCATAACCCAAAGGTCGGAGGTTCGAATCCTTCCCCCGCTACTTCAAGAAAACCCGTCTTTATGGCGGGTTTTTTTTTGAGTTTTGAAAATTATTTTAATTTAAACAAATGATAGGTATTTATTTTGAGAAAAGAAAATTTTAGAAACATTGCAATTATTGCACATGTTGATCACGGAAAAACTACACTAGTTGATGGTTTATTGAAACAAAGTGGAACATTTCAAGCACATCAAAATGTTGAAGACCGAGTGATGGACTCGATGGATCTTGAAAAAGAAAGAGGCATTACAATAACGGCTAAAAACACCGCTATTAATTATAAAGACATAAAAATTAATATCATGGATACCCCTGGTCACGCTGATTTTGGTGGTGAAGTAGAAAGAAGCCTTAACCTTGTTGATGGCGCTCTGCTATTAGTTGACTCCAGTGAAGGGCCTTTGCCTCAAACCAGGTTTGTATTAAAGAAGGCTCTAGAAAAAGATCTTCCTATAATTCTTATTATAAATAAAATTGATAGATCTGATGCTAGGATTGAGGAAGTAGTCGATGAGGTATATGACTTATTTATTGATTTAGACGCTACCGAAGCTCAAATTGAATTTCCAATAATTTATACTAATGCTAAAGATGGAATTGCTCACAATGCATTAGATGATGGTTCTACATCTTTGGAACCTCTTTTTGATACGATATTAACAAAAATACAAGGGCCAATTGCTGATGATAATAAAGCATCTCAATTTTTGATCACTAGTCTCGATTATGATTCATATGTTGGTCAGGTTGCAATAGGTCGATTAAATAATGGTACGCTTGATATGAATGGTACTTATGCGTTGTGTAGTGAAAATAATATTTTGCATAATCAAAAATTTTCAACGCTTTATACATTTGACGGCTTGGATAAAATCAAAGTTGAAAAACTTGAAGCTGGTGATATTATTGCTGTTGCAGGTATCGAGGGTATTACTATTGGTGACACCATATCCAGTAATGAAAATCCTGAGCCGTTACCAAGGATTGAAGTCGATGAGCCAACAGTATCAATGTTATTTTATATTAATAATAGCCCATTTGCAGGAAAAGAAGGTAAGTATTTGACTACGCGTCATATTAAAGAAAGACTAGATAAAGAAATCCTCTCAAATGTATCTGTACAGGTATTAGAAACTGAGCGGACTGATGCTTTTGAGGTACGTGGTAGAGGGGAATTGCAAATGGCTATTCTCATTGAAACAATGAGAAGAGAGGGTTATGAATTAATGGTATCAAAGCCACGTGTTATTACAAAAAAAGAAGGTGGTAAAACATTAGAACCGATGGAGAAAGTGTTCCTTGATATTCCTGAAGATAAGGTTGGTACGATTACAGAAAAATTATCTACAAGGAAAGGACGTATGACAAATTTACAAAACCATGGAAGTGGTAGAGTTAATATGGAGTTTTCTATTCCTTCTCGGGGTTTAATTGGGTTTCGTTCTCAGTTCATGACGGATACTCAGGGCGCTGGAATAATGAATAAACTGTTTGATGGTTATGCTCCTTGGTTTGGCCCAATACCGCAGCGAAAAAGTGGAGCCATTGTATCTGATCGTTCTGGGAAAATAACTACTTTTGCTTGCCTTGGGATGGTTGATCGTGGCGAATTGTTTGTAGATGTAGGTACGGAAGTTTATTCTGGAATGGTAATTGGCGAAAGAAATAGGCCGGAAGATTTGAATGTTAATATTACAAAAGAAAAGAAGCTTTCTAACATGCGAGCCTCTGGTTCTGATAATACTGTAACTCTTCGTCCTCCTAAAAGATTATCGTTGGATCAATCTATTGAATTTATTGCAGAAGATGAGCTAGTTGAAATTACGCCGCTATCAATAAGGCTTAGAAAAATGGAGCTTGATCAAAACAAACGCATGTCCGCACGTAAAAAGGAAAAGTACTCAGTCTAAAATAATGATATCAGGAAAGCAAATACTGTGGGGAACCTTGGGTTGGGCATTTGGCGGTCCAATTGGTGGGATTTTAGGTGTCATTTTTGCAGGATCTGGAGATCAGAGCTCTTACAAAAGTATAAAACAATCTCAGGCCGGAGATTTTATGGTCTCTCTTTTGGTTCTTTTTGCAAAGGTTATGAAAGCTGATGGCAAACTTCTTAAATCGGAATTAGACTATGTAAAAAGTTTCTTAAAACGCAATCTTAGTTCGAAGCAATCCAGTGTCTTTATTAAAATGTTCCAAGAAATATTAAAACAAGATTACAGTGTTGCAGAAGTATGCGGGCAGATACAAAAGTCTATGGATCATCCTAGCAGACTCGAACTTCTACATGTTCTTTTTGGTCTATCCGCATCTGATGGAGAAATCCATCCTCAAGAAGTGAAGGTGATTAACACTATCTCCGGATATTTAAATATTAGTAAAAAAGACTATGAATCAATTAAAGCTATTTTTATAAAAGACATGGATAGCGCATATAAAATACTAGAAATTGAATCAAGTGCTACTGATAGTGAAATAAAAAAAGCTTATCGAAAGATGGCAGTTAAATATCATCCAGATAAAGTTGCTCACTTAGGCAAAGAAATACAAAAAACAGCTGAAGAGAAATTTAAAGCTCTTAGTGATGCCTATAGGGAGATTAAAAAGAAGAGGAATATTCAATAAATATTATTTCATAATTTGTTTAAAAAATTTCTTTACATTAGAAAAATGTTTTATATCTAATTTTTCACCACATAATGAAATGAAGCAAATATTATCAATCCTTACCCTTTTTTCAACCCTCCTCGGATGGGGTAATACCGGCCATCGTATTGTAGGAAAAGTTGCTGAAGATAGGTTGTCAAATAAAGCAAAACGTCAAATCAAAAATATTATTGGTCATCATGACTTAGCTTATATAAGCATATGGGCAGATAGAATAAAATCAGATCCTAATTGGGACCATGCTTATGATTGGCATTGGGCTACTATTCCTGATGGAGAAGTTTATGAAATTGGAAAGCATTCTGGGAAATTAGTAGATAAAATAAATGAATTTTCTAAAAATGCCAACTCTGCAGACATGAGTTTGGAAGAAAAAAAACAGGCTATTAAGTGGTTAATACATCTTGTTGGTGATTTACATCAGCCTCTACATGTTGGTAATGGCAAGGATAGAGGGGGCAACGATATAAAAGTAAAATGGTTTGGTGAGGACACCAACTTGCATGAGGTTTGGGATGAGAAATTAATTGAACATCAGAATTTAAGTTATACTGAATATGCACATTTTTTAAATTTAGAGTTTAATGAATCAGAATGCATTAAATGGCTAGTTAAAGATTTCGAATTTTATGCGAATGAATCTAAAAAGTATAGGAGCGTATGTTATAATTTTGAAACCAATAACCTAACTTATAATTATTTGTTTGTAACAAAACCAATTTTAGATATGAGATTAATGCAAGCGGGAGTTAGACTAGCTGATTTATTTAACAATCTTTTTAATTAGATGAAGTACTATACTTTATTCATGTTTTTATTATTCTCTTTTATTCATAGTGAAGAATATTTTCAACAAGATGTTACATATGATATTGATGTTACTCTGAATGACTCCAATAAAACTCTATCAGCTTTTGAAAAAATAACCTACAAAAATAATAGTAGAGACACCTTAAATTTTATTTGGTTTCATCTCTGGCCAAATGCCTATAAAAATGACTCGACAGCATTAGCAAAACAGTTTATTAGGCTTGGTAGTACGCGTTTTCTTTATACAAAAGAAAAGGATCGGGGATATATAGATAGTCTAGATTTTTACGTTGATGGTGTAAAAGCTAATTGGAATTTTCATGTGGAATGGGTTGACGTTGCAAAAATTAATCTTCCAAAACCACTTTCTCCGGGACAAGAAATAAAAATTGAAACTCCATTTTTTGTTAAACTACCAAAAGTGGTTTCAAGGCTTGGTCATTCAGGAAAACATTTTGAAATAACGCAATGGTATCCCAAACCAGCTGTTTATGACAATGAGGGTTGGCATCCAATGCCATACTTAAATATGGGAGAATTTTACAGCGAATTTGGTACGTTTGATGTAAAAATTACTCTACCAGAGGATTATCGAATAATGGCTACCGGGGATATGATTAATGAGAAAGAAGAGCTTGCCTGGTTAGATTCACTTTCAAGTATTGGTGACTCATTAAAAAATCTTACAAAAAAAGAATTAGCAAAACACTTCAAAGAGAAGAAATCAAAGAGTGATAAAAAAAAGAAAAGTACTGAAAAAGATTCATTAAAAGTTTATCCAAACAAAACCATTCATTTTAGACAAAATAATGTTCATGATTTTGCTTGGTTTGCTGATCCGAACTGGATTGTACAAAAAGGTGAACTCTGGCTTGATGATTCCAGCAAACAAATTGCATTATGGAGCATGTATCTACCAAAAAACGCATGGATGTGGCGCAAGTCATTAGACTATATGCATGATTCTGGCCTTTGGTATAGTAGGTTTTACGGGGATTATCCTTATAATCATATTTCAGCTGTAGATGGAGATATGTCAGCTGGTGGTGGAATGGAGTATCCTAATATAACTGTAATTTCAAGTTCGCCATCGGAAGACTTACTTGAATATGTTATTATGCATGAAGTGGGACATAATTGGTTTTATGGGATTTTAGGTACAAACGAAAGGGATTATGCATGGATGGATGAGGGCCTGACAGAATATTCTGGAATTCGATATTGGGAAAAAAAATACTTTAAAAGGAATGCGCAATTAGTTTTTTCAGATGTTTTACAAAACAAAATTGGGATTGGTAAAAATTATAATATGCCTCATTTTCAGTATTCTAATTATGCTTCCAATGCTCTTAAAGATGGTGCGCAGCCTTTAAATATTTCATCCAATAAAAATTATTCATATCGTAATTATGGTCAAAATTATTCAAAAGTCGCTGTGATGATGAGATATCTTCAGCATTATATAGGTGAGAGTAAGATAGATATAATTTTAAAAGATTATTTCGAATCTTGGAAATTCAAGCATCCCAAATCTAATGATTTAATTACTTCTTTTAATAAACACCTTGATGATGATGTAAGTTGGTTTTTCGAAAATTTGATTGATAGTACTACATACATTGATTATATGGCTAATAAAAAAAATGGGAAATTCATTATAAAAAATAATGGAAATTTTGATGTACCTATTGAAGTTGCATTTTATGATCAACGTAATAAGGAAATTGGCAAAGAGTGGGTGAGCTTTCAAGGAGATAGCTATATACTAGAAACGCCAATCGGATGTGAAAAAATTATTATTGACCCTGATCAATATATGCCGGATGTAAATAGAGCAAATAATTCGACAAAGAGGCCATTAAAACCTCATTTTATTTATGATAAACCTACCTATAATAATGTAGATGTAAATATTAGTCCTTGGCTACCAACTTATAACTCATATGATGGGAATCTAAATGGTCTATTATTTTCTTATGGTGGGGATGCTGGATTTGGTGGGAAGAGTTTAAATGCATTTGTGCTTTATGGTGATAAAAATAAAAAGATAAATGGTATTATTCGATCAAAAAAAGAATTTTATAATTTAGGATTTTTGAGTGCAGGTTCATTCGAATCTGTATTTGATTCTCGTGGAGGTAGAGAAAGTATCAAATTTATTTTTACGGCAAAAAAGAATGATAGATATCGAAAACCCTATAAGCAAAATAATATTAAGATATCTTTCAATTATCATGATATAAAATCTACAATAGCTTTGAATCCTAATATTTACAATGTTGGAAAATTTGGAACAGTCAAATTGCGTTTAGGGACATTTTGGGAGCCATCTTTCTCAAGTTCATATGAGATTTTTTCAAAGATTCATGCTGGTAATAATTTTGCAAAATTTGACATTGGTGCAAGTCTTGAAAAAACTTTTTCAAAAGGGTTGAAAACAAAAATTCAATTAGATGCTGGATCATTTTTACACTTAAAAAATAATCCCAAGCAATACCATTATTTTTTAAGCGGTTCTATAAACCCTGATTTTGATAACTATGTATGGGATCGAAACGCTGGAAACAGGTTAAGTGTTATCGAGAAGGTCTACAATGGTGGAGGGATTAGAGGAATTAATATTGAAAATCCATTTCTTTCATCGGATAATAATATTTTTATGGTGCGCGTTAGGCAATCATTTCCTAAATTTTTCTCTCCAGATGTGTTTTTTGATTTTGCGGCTGGGAGTAGCCTGCCTGAAGAAAACTATATTTCGGGTGGAATAATTATTGGTCCAATACTAATACCGCTGTATCAAAATTGGGAGATGAAATATAAAGTTCCAAACAATGTAAATTGGATAAAAGAAAGAATAAGATTGTACTGGTTTCTTTAAATAAACTGCTGATAATATTATTATAAAAAATGCTTATATGTCATTTCAAAATCAAAAATGAAAAAAATTAGAACTATAAAAAAAGCTCAATTATTTAAGGATGAAGATATTGATGCTTTAATGAATAAAGTGAGCAATGGTTTTAGGATCTTTATTCAGTCTCCATTTTTTTTAAAAAAAAATTAAAAAAAAGAGAATTTAAAAATGTATTATAAGCATTTAAATTTTTCATAAACAATGTTTTATGTTTATGCAGATTATTTAATAAATTAAAATTATGATAACTGTATTATCTCCTGCTAAAAAACTTTCAACCGATTGCTTTGCCAAAGGTAGCGCTTACACAAAGCCTGTATTTTTAGAAGATTCCAATAGGTTAGTTAATATTTTAAAGGATTATAAACCTGACCAACTCCAAATTTTAATGGGAATTAGTCAAAATCTATCTACACTCAACTGGGAAAGATTTCAATCATGGACCTCAGATTATGCCCCGAGCATATCCAGAGAAGCTTTTTTTTCATTTAAAGGTGATACATATACTGGCTTAAATGCAGAAAGCTTATCCGAAAAAGATGTTATTTTTGCGCAAGATAATGTTAGAATACTTTCAGGCCTTTATGGGGTGCTAAAACCGTTAGATCTTATGCTCCCTTACAGGTTAGAAATGGGCACTAAACTTCAGAACAGTAGAGGAAAAAATCTGTATGATTTCTGGGGGAGTAGTATTGCAATCAATATTTCAAATGAATTAAAAAGCCACAAACAAAAAGTAATTATTAATTGTGCTTCAAATGAATATTTTAAATCAATTAGTAATAAATTTTTTGAAAGTTCTGTTATTACTCCAGTGTTTAAAGAAATAAAAAATGGTACTATGAAAATGATATCTTTTTATGCAAAAAAAGCAAGGGGAATGATGGCGCGATATATCATTGATAATAGAATTGACAGTTCCGAAAAGATATTATCATTTAATCTAGATGGCTATTCATTTAATCCCTCTCTTTCATCAAAAATGAAACCGGTTTTTACTCGTAATCAGTCATGATTATCTAACTTTTTTCATTAAAGTTTTATCCAAACTCGTTTTTCCATAATCTTTTTCTTTGTTTTAATGTGTGGAAAATCATTCCCAGAGGATACCTTAACAATTAATCCGATTAGTTTTTCTACCCCTAGTCCTGAAGGTTGGGTCGCACAGTATGAAGTCCAAGTCAATTTTCCTGAACCAGAAAATAATTGGAGAAAAATATTAATGATTCAAACTCTTAAATGTGATTCCATGACGAAAGCAGATAAATACGATTGTGGCGAATGGGATTATATTTGGGACGCAATGCTTTTTGTTCCTGTTGGTGATACTGTTGAAATTTTTAAACTTGGAAGTTTTGTTACTCCATACGGTAAAAGGCTGAAGATGGGCGGAAAAGAGGGTTGGCAATGGGTTTATGACCTGACAGATTATGCGCCACTTTTAAGAGGCGAAAAAGAATTACATATAGGTAATAATCAAGAACTGTTAGATCTTAAATTTCATTTTATTAAAGGTCTTCCACCTCGCAATTCTATGTCAGTTAAAAACTTATATCCATTAGGAGCGTATGATGGGCATTACGGATACACGTACAAATATGGTGAAATATCTGAGAATAAAGTTTTAAAACCCAGAAGAGTAGATCTTGATCCACTAGCATCTGAGTTTAGTATTAAATCGATAATAAGTGGGCATGGACACGAGGGTCCTAACTATTGTTGTGAATGGGTAAGTAAATCGCATCATTATATCATTAATGATTCAAAAGAACATACCTGGAATATATGGGAAGATTGTGGGAACAATCCAATATACCCCCAGGGTGGTACTTGGCCATTTGATAGAGCAGGTTGGTGCCCTGGTACAAAAGTACATGAAGAAATATTTGAACTCACGCACTTAGTTAATCCTGGGCAGACAATTAAATTTGATTATGAAATAGAGAAAATAGAAGATTCTGATGAAAAAGATGGAATTTATAGAATTAGTCACCAGTTATTTTCTTTCGGGCCTCCGAACTTTAAAAGAAATTTAGAAATATTGGATATTATAAATCCGAGTTCTCATGATAGATTTTCCAGAATTAACCCAACATTAGGTGACGCGAAAGTATTGATTAGAAATATTGGAACAGAACAAATTAGAAGAATAAAGTTTTATTATGGTCTTGAATTTGGAAAAAAAACAATACACCACTGGACAGGTGATTTGAAATTTTTGGATAGTACGACTATTATTTTACCAATAAATGATTGGACCGGTTTAAAAAAAAATCAAAGTTTTTTTGTTGAAGCAGCGACAATAAATGGAAGAAAAGATGAGAATGAGATTGATAATAAAATTATTTCAAATGTTAACATACCTCCAGTATTTCCAACAACTTTCATAATAAAATTAAAAACAAATAATTTTGGAAGGGCTAAGCAAAATGCATTTAGCATTCATGATTATCAGAAAAAGGTATATTATTCTGAATCTCAATTTCTAGATAATACAGATTATGATGTTATGATAAAACTCGAGGACGGTCTCTATCAATTTGTTTTTAATGATTTTAATGAGGATGGAATAGACAAATTATGGTGGAGAGAAAAAGATTCTGTTGGAACAGCTGGGACTTTGGGTTTTTATGATCTAGACCAGAATCTCTTGAAAACCTTTCCATCGGATTTTGGGCAAGAGATTCTAATGGATTTTATTGTCGGTCCAATTCCATAGTGACCTAACTATTTAACTGCTATATTCTCGTCCTAACACAGCCTTATATGCACACCTTTTGTGATATTGATTTTTGGTGTTCCCTAGACTGATTAGCGTATTTTAAAAAACAGTCGAAAGAAGATAGTAAATGGAAACCTTTAACGATATAAAATTAAGTAAGCAAATTACAAAATCACTGAGTGAACTTGGTTTCGTAAAACCGACACCAATTCAGGCAAAAACAATTCCATTATTAATGGACTCTAATAATGATTTAATTGGTTCTGCGCAAACTGGAACAGGAAAAACCGCTGCTTTTGGAATTCCTTCGATTCATTTAACAGACCTGTCTGATTCAAGAACACAAACTCTTATTCTATGCCCAACTAGAGAATTGTGCATGCAGGTTACTAGTGATATAAAAACTTATTCTAAATATGTTGACAATCTTGGTGTTGTGCCTATTTATGGAGGTGCAAGCATGGAAGTGCAAATTAGAGCTATAAAAAAGCGCTCTCAAATTGTTGTAGGAACACCAGGTAGAACAAAAGATTTATTAAAAAGGAAAAAGCTTTTCATCGACAGAGTGGAGCGAGTAATACTTGATGAAGCAGATGAGATGTTATCCATGGGTTTCAAAGATGATCTAGATTTTATTTTATCAAAAATATCTACTGATAATCAAAAGCTATTCTTTTCCGCTACAATGCCTAAAAAATTATCATCTATTGTTAAGCAGTATATGAATAATCCAGTAACGGTTGCAGTTGACCCTGTTAATACTGCATCTACAAATGTCAAACACATTGTACACATGGTTCAAGCTAGAGACAGATATGAAGTCGTTAAAAGAATTGCTGATATTAATCCAACCATCTACGGAATAGTATTTTGTAGAACAAGAAGAGAAACAAAAGATATTGCAAGTAAGTTAGTATATGATGGCTATAATGCTGATGCATTGCATGGTGACCTGTCTCAATCTCAGCGTGATGATGTAATGAGAAAATTTAGGAAAGGGCAATTGCAGCTATTGGTTGCAACCGATGTCGCTTCTAGGGGCTTAGATGTAAACGACTTATCTCATATAATAAATTTTAATCTACCAGATGACCCTGAGGTCTACACCCACAGAAGCGGTAGAACAGGAAGAGCGGGAAGAAAAGGCATCTCTATTGCAATTGTTCATTCCAGAGAAACTCGGAAGGTTAGAGATATTGAAAAATTGTCAGGTGTCCGTTTTGAAAAAAAATTAGTTCCTACCGGAGAAGATATTTGTAAAAAACAATTATTTTCTTTAATTGAAAAGATTAAAAGCGTGCAAGTTGATAATGAAAAGATAGAACCATTTCTTGATACAATAAATGAAAAGCTAGAAGGCTTATCTAGAGAACAATTAATTAAGCAATTTGTATCGGCAGAATTTAACCGTTTTGTTTCCTATTACAAAAATGCTAGAGATATAAATATTAACTCAAAAGATTCCAGGGATGGTGGTGGAAGAAAAAATCGTAGCAATAGGGATAGATCTAGAAACAGTAGAGATAAATCTAGAAATAATAAAGATAGATCTAGCAGAGTCAAGTTTAGCCGATTTCATATTAATGTTGGTTCAAAAAACAATGTTAACCCTGTCAAATTAATAGGTTTAATTAACGACAATCTAAAATCAAAAAATATGGAAATAGGAAAAATTGAAATAATGAAAGGTTTTTCCTTTTTTGAAATTGATGAAAAATTTTCTAAATCGCTAGCTGGGGCACTAAATGGAAAAAACTTTAATGGGACAATTGTTAAAATTGAAGGTTCTAGGCCAGCGCCAGCAAATAGAAAAGATAGAACGAGGAAGGATAGTTATAAGAAAAGCAAATCTAGTAATCGACCTAAAAATCGATTAAAACGTTCTATGGACAATAGAAAGTTTCGTAAAAAGAAAAATTGAACTAGTGGTTTAATTTTTGAAAATTTATAAGCAGAAATATGTTTATTAATTCTCATTTAGCAACAGGTTACTTATTACATAGATTAAAAGTTTTTGAGAAAAAGTGGTTAATCTTATGGCTGATTGCTGCAGTAATTCCTGATATTGATGGTCTATGGTCTAAGTCTGTAGTTGAACATCATAGTATACTTCATACACCTTCTATTTGGATTGTCATTTGTGGTTTTGGCTGGTTGGTGGGTTTTTTGAGAAAAGATGAAAATATAAAAACATTCTTTGTTATACTTTTCATAGGTTCAAATGTTCATCTTTTTACAGATTATATTACGGCTAGAACTGTTGGAATTAAATGGATGTATCCTATGAATAATACAGACTATTATTTATTTCCAATAAAACCAGAAAACGGTAATATTCCAATCTGGGAGATGATTGTAGATCCTTACATAACATTTTATGTCGAAAACAAGATTCTAACGGGCATAGAACTTTTATTTAATTTTTTAGCAATAATACTTTATTTATTTTACGCTAATAAATCAAATTAGCACTAATCGTTTAGGTAGATGAATAAATAATATATGATGATTTTTCAAAAACATAGCCTATGTCTTGCTATTATCTTTTTTGTTGGATGTGATAACAGTCGACATATCCAATATTATAGAACTCCGAAAAAAGACTTTGGTATAAATCAAGCCCAATCAAGTGAAGAGAACCAACAACAAGTAATAAGTAACTTAACCTGGGATTTACCGAAAGGTTGGATTCCATCAAAAGGGCATTCTATGAGATTAGCTAGCTTTGATGTCCCATTTTCAAAAGGTGTCGGTGACCTTTCTATTGTTTCTTTAAGCGGCATTAGTGGAGGCCTATTAGCAAATGTAAATAGGTGGAGAGGTCAAATAAATCTAGATCCAATATCTGAAAATCAAATTCTTGAAATTTCCGAGGCTGGAGAAAGTAAAATGGGCGCATTTAGGATATTCAAAATGGTAAATAATTTAAATAAAGAAAAAGCGATAATTGCAGCCGTTCTTCCTACTGGCAATAAAACATTCTTTATAAAACTTACCGTTAGTCAACAAGGGCTCGTTGAACTAGAATCTGTCTTTGAAAAATTTTGCTCTTCAATAGGAAGTTGATACTAGTGGGAAATAAAATAATCAAATTATTGAGTAGTCCAAAGTTATTTGTTTATAGCTTAGTCTGGCTAATGATTTTAGTTGTTGTGGGCACTGTGTCTCAGAGAGATATTGGCTTATACGCATCTCAGCTGAAATTCTTTTCATCATATTTCTTTTCTTTTGGCCCGATTCCTTTTCCTGGTGGGAGAATTGTACTAGCGTTAATGTTAGTTAATCTAGTATCAATGATGTTTAAACAAAATTTATGGAAAATAAAAAAGATTGGTGTGATAATTGTGCACCTTGGTGGTGTAATGCTCCTTGTAGGTGCTGGTATGACAGCTATATTCAGTTCTGAAGGTAGTATGGTTATTGAAGAAGGTTCAAAGTCGAATACGGTAGATGATTATAATATAACAGAGCTAGCTATCATTGATATCTCGGACGTGAATTACGACCAATATTTTGTTTTTGGACAGGCGCTGTTCAAAAATGGCAATAATTTGATGCATGAAAAATTAGATTTTGACATCACAATATTGGATTACATGGATAATGCAACGTTAGAGCCTCTAACAAGTCCCTCAGGTATTCAGTTTAGGGGGATGTTGAAAAATTTTATTTTAAAAAAAATAAAAAGAGATAAAGACGATATGAAAAACCGTCCTGGAATCATTTATCAGGTTTCTGGTAGTTTTACAGAATCAGATGGTATATACGGGCTTATTTTTGGGCAATCGGTTCCAGCTACTATTAATATCGATGGAAGACAGTATGTAATGAACTTGCAAAAGAAAAAAACATATCTTCCATTTGCTATCGAGTTGAAAGATTTTAAGAAAGTTATGCACCCTGGAACAGAGGTGGCTAAAAGTTATAGTTCAAATATAAATTTAATAGAAAATAATATTCCAAGGCCGGTCTTAATTGAAATGAATAAACCTTTAAGGCACGAAGGTTATACGTTTTATCAAGCTTCATTTATTGAAAGTCCAAGTGGTGAAGAAACAACAGTGCTAGCAGCCGTTAAGAACTATGGAAGATTGTTCCCCTATATTTCGAGTATTATAATGTCTATTGGATTATTATTGCACATGTTGGTTAGTATGCCTAATCTTTTTAAAAAGAGTATAAAATGAAAAATCTTTCAGTCATTTCAATAAGCATAATAGCATCTACCATTATGCTTTATAGTAGCTTATCAGCAGAGAGTTTTTTTGTTAGTGATATTCCAATTCAAGAAGGTGGTAGAATAAAGCCTCTCGATTCATTTGCTAGAAATCAATCCTTAGCTTTTTATGGTAAGAGAAAAATTAAACATGAGAACCTTTCTGCTATTGATTGGCTTTTAAATTTGTTTACGCACCCTGAAAAAGGGCTGGATCAAAAAGTATTTAATCTTAGAAACCCAGAAGTTGTTAATGCCTTAGGTCTAACTTGGACAAATAACTTTCATAAATATAGTTATAATGAATTATTTCCAGGTATTGAAAAGCAATTACCCCTTATTAGAGAAATTTTTGAAAAAAAAGAAGTTGATAGAGATGTTTTTGAAAGTCAATTGGTGGAAATATATCAAAATGTAATGAAATTTAGAGAAATAGTATCTAGTCTAAGTTGTCTACTTCCTCTTTTTTCAGTTTATGATTCAGATTTAGCAACTAATCTTCACGTTGAGCCCGGGCAGCTTATCAGCTATGCCCACGTAATGAGTCATCGAGGGTCATTATTTGAAACATCCCAAGGAATCATTACTAAACCCGAATCAGAATGGTCAGTTTCTGAAAAAGAGATTGCGCTGCTTCTTTATAACTTACAGCAAACTAGTTCGGATGATTTTGCAAAGGCACTTAAAATTATACCTCCTTCAAAAAATGATTCATCAGGTTTGTGGCTATCACCTTGGGAATTATTTGATGGTAGATTGATAGAGCCTCACCAAGATAAAATTATCAAATCATTAGAATCTTACCTGCTAGCAAGATTTGAAAATAATATTGAAAATCAAAACATTGCTTTGAGTTCATATAAAACAGGACTTATTTCTCATGTTGGGAAAAAAGTAGATTTCTCAAATCTTAGTAAGGAGCGATGGCTTAATGAAGCTGATTTGTTTACAAATAGTTTAGTTTTTTATCTACTTGGCTTCATTTTGTTGGGAATAAGTTGGATGATCAAGCCTGTTGTTTTTAAAAATGTTGCATTTTGTTCAATTATAATAGGTTTTTGTCTTCACACACTAGGTATTTATTTGAGGATGGTAATCATGAGCCGTCCACCAATTTCCACTCTTTATGAAACTGTAATCTTTGTCGGGGTTGTAATTGTCCTTATTTCACTTATTATTGAATACATTCGAAAAGATGGTTTAGGAATTTTTATTGGGTCGATTAGTGGATCTCTTCTTCATTATGTTGGCTTTGGTTATGCCGCTGATGGTGATACTTTGGAGATGCTTGTCGCTGTTTTGAACTCTAACTTTTGGCTTGCGACTCATGTCACCACAATCATTCTTGGTTATGGTACGTCTTTAATGGCCGGTTTAATTGGTCATATTTATTTAATCGAAAAAATACGAGTACCAAAAGATAGTGTCCGATTAAAGAGTATATATAATAATATGTTTGGCGTCACATTGATTGCGCTCTTTTTCACCCTTTTTGGGACAATCCTTGGTGGTATTTGGGCTGATCAGTCTTGGGGTAGATTTTGGGGTTGGGATCCTAAAGAAAATGGTGCTCTTTTAATTGTTCTCTGGCAGTTAATGATGGTTCACATGAGACTGAGTGGTTTAGCCAAACCTGATAAATTTGCGCTTGGTATGGTACTTAATAATATCGTTGTTATAATGGCATGGTTCGGTGTAAACCTACTTTCCATAGGCTTACATAGTTATGGCTTTGCAAGTGGAATAGCAGTTAACCTAATTCTATTTACATTATTTGAGATTGTTACAGGCTTTGGAACATATTATTGGGCCAAATCAAAAAATAAGGTATCGATACGTTCAAATAATTAGTGTGTCGATATATTTAAAATATATTTAAAAGGAAAATACATATGGAATATAGAAATTTAGGCAAATCAGGTTTAAGGGTGAGTGAGTTATCTTATGGCTCTTGGGTAACATTTTCATTTCAACTTGATAAAGCTAAGGCAAAGAAAACCATGAAGCATGCATATGATTCTGGAATTAACTTTTTTGATAACGCTGAAGTCTATGCATCTGGGGAATCAGAAAAAATTATGGGTGATGTAATTTTTGATCTTGGTCTTCAGAGAGATACCTACATTGTTTCAAGTAAAGTTTTTTGGGGTGGTCAAGCTGTAACCCAAAGAGGCCTAAACACTAAACATATTCGAGATGCTTGCGATGCAGCACTAAAACGTTTACGTGTTGATTATTTGGATATGTATTTTTGCCATAGGCCTGATTTTCATACTCCTGTTGAAGAAACCGTGCGGGCAATGGATGTACTTACAAAACAAGGTAAAATCCTTTATTGGGGTACTTCTGAATGGTCTGCTGACAGGATTAGAGAAGCTTATTCCATAGCACATCAATATGGGTTGACGCCGCCTACAATGGAGCAACCTCAATACAATATGTTTCACCGTTCAAAATTAGAAAAAGAATTCTTAGGGCTTTTTTCAACAGAAGGATTGGGTACGACAATTTGGTCACCCTTAGCATCAGGAATTTTAACTGGTAAGTACAATGAAAATATTCCAAAAGGCTCAAGAATGAGTTTGCCTGATTACAAGTTTTTAAGAGACGGTTTAGAGTCCAAACAAGGAGCTGAGAATATTAAAAAAGTAATTAAATTATCTAAGATCGCAGAAAAATTAGATATCTCAATGGCTCAATTAAGCATAGCTTGGTGTTTGAAAAATAAAAATGTTAGCACTGTAATTCTCGGAGCTACTACAATTAAGCAGTTAGACGAAAATATTAAAGCAGCAGAATATGCTAGGCTTCTTGATGATAAAGTAATGAGCTCAATTGAGAAAATTTTAAAAAATAGACCAAGTCCAGAGCCTGATATGTTATAATTTTTCAAAGACAATCAATTTTTCTCTTCCTTTACGAGTTTGGATTGATTGTACTGGAAAGCAGTCTTCTGTTATCTTCCACTGTTTTGAAAATAATTTCTTAACCTCATCTTCTTTAACTCCGAATGGAGGGCCACCTTCTTTGATATCTTTATCCAACGGCATCCATAGTCCTATTAGTCTTCCACCTACCTTCAAAAGGTCATAAGCTAAATTACTATACTGCTCTCTATTTTTTGGATCTATAGCACAAAAGCAAGTTTGTTCAAGTATATAATCAAAGCTGTTATTGTATTTTGGTGTTAAATCAAAGATATCTTTTTGAATAGTATTTATTGTCAAAGATAAATTATTTGCAATATTATTAATGTTTTTGATTGGTGTTTCTGCAAAATCTACTGCAGTAACATGGAATCCTCTTTTGCTAAAGGAAATTGCATCGTAACCGTTTCCGCATCCTAAGATGCAAACACTTCCTGGTTTTAAAGTTTCAGATATAGCTGAAAAAACCGGAGTTTCTGATCCTAAGTCCCATCCAATTTCGCCTTTCTCATATCTGTCTTCCCAAAAACTAGATTTGTTTATATCATTATTTTTTTCCATTTTAGAACTCTATTCCAAATCCTCCAACAGGGATTGTACTAAAATAGAGTATTTTTTCTATTGAGTCTCGTTCTTTACTGAAAAAGAATGTTTCGATATTTTCTCGATTATATGTATTCCAAATTTCAAAAAATAAAATCAAATTTGATTTCTTTAGATTATATCTTCTTTCATATCTGACGAAAAGTGAATGGTAATCTGGGGTTTTGTTTTCATTGAAATTTTGAACATCTGAATATTGTTCGTTATTTGAAATCGATGCTTCTAAATTAATTGGTGTATATGGTCTCCCTCCAAAATAGGACCATCGAATAGAGAGTTCCCAATCTGATTTAGGCCTATACCCACCAACAATATTAAAAATATAACGATAATTATGATTTCTATTTCTTTCAATTCCTTCAAAATCGATAAAAGTTGAATTAAAGATAGAGCCACCAATTAATCCATAAAAATTTTCAACTCTCTTTTTTTGGATTAAAACTTCTAGCCCTTTTGATGATGCTGATCCTTCTGAAACGATTCCATTATACATTCTTAATTCATCGAAAAGAAAAGTCGGATCATTATGTAGGTTTGAATTTGGAAGTATGGGGCTATTATTATAGTCTTTCTGATAAGCTGATACTGAAAATTTTGTACTTGCTGTAATCATATGTTCAAGACAAACTGAATATTGTCTAGCTCTAGCGCTCTTTAATCTATCTGAAGTTTTATTAGCAACGTATATAGCAGGAGGATTTTGGTAATAATCACCTATGTTAAATATTAAGTTTGTTTTACTATTAACTATTTCATAGTCTAAGTTAATTCTAGGTGAAATTAAAGTTGTGTTCTCATAATCATTAAGATCTGTTCTAAGCCCAATAGAAGATATTAATTTTCTGCCTAAATTTTTCTTTACAGTAAAAAAGGCTGAATAATTAGATATTGATACTTTTTGATCAAATTTTATTTCATCTAGGAAAATATTGCTATCATTCAACTTTCGCAAATAATCATAATTCTGCGTTGTCCATTGAGCATCAAAACCAAATTCTAAATTTGTTTGAGATGCTATTTTAATATGATTTATTTGACGAAAATTAAATATATCTGCTTCCTCAATATTCTTGAAAACTAAACTATCTGTATTAATATTTGAAAAGTTAACTTTTGAATATTTATTTGAAATAGATAAACTGGTATTTGAATATGCTTTTTCATTCCAAATTCTTTTATAGTTAATTCCTATTGTTAGCTGATTATTTTTTAGTTCTCCATATTCACTTTCCCCGACATCTAATGCGCCTTTTTTATCTCTATCATACAAGCTGCCACCTGCAATAACCAATATAGAGAAAGTATTGTATATATTAGGTTTATAATCAATTTTTGTTTGAAAATCATTATAAGAAGGCATTCCACCACTAGCATTAATTGCATCAGCAATGATATCTAGATAGCTCATTCTGAATGATGAAATGTAACTTACCTTATTAGATACAGGCCCTTCTATCAAAAAACCAAGACCACCCATCCCAAGGAGTCCATATCCTTCACTTTTTTCTCTATTACCTGAACGGTATGTAATATCACCAAAGCTTGATAGCTTATTCCCATATTTTGATGAAAAACCATTACTATAAAAATCTAAATTTTCTACCATGTCTGTATTAATAATCCCGACCGGTCCGTTTGATCTTCCATCTGCCTGCTGAAAATGAGAAATACTCGGAATGTATATGTTATCTATTAAAAACCCGTTCTCTGTAGGTCCTCCACCACGTACCATCATATCTTGTCTATTCTCGCCAACGCTAGCAACACTAGGAAGTGTATTAATAATTCTAGTTATTTCTTGTCCTGACCCGGGAGAACGCCTCATATCATCGCGATTAAATGAAACAGATTGGAATTCATTTACTAGGGACTTTTTAAAAAAATTTTCTTCTACAGTAATATCATCAATCTGAATAATTGATTGTTCTAACTTAACGTTTAAAAAATCATAGGCATTAGGTCGTACCCAGATATCAGATAAATAAACAGTCTTATAACCTATATAGCTCACCGATATAGAATAATTTCCGTTTGGAATATATTCAATTGAAAAATATCCATCGTCATCTGATATAGTGCCTATTGAAGTAGATTTAATTACAATGTTTGCTCCTACTAAAGGTAATTGACTATTGATATCAATAATCTTTCCTTTTACAAATCCAGTGGGTTCAGCGTTTAAGACAGAGAATAATAGTAATAAGACTGAAATACGATTTTTAATAAACATATACGAAGAAAATAAAATACTGTTAGTGCGGTTAGATATGCTTAATGTTTTTAAAAAAGTTGAATAGACTAATTATAGAGTATTAAATTAATGATTATCTTATGTTTAGTAAACATATAGAATTTTTATTTTGTAACAAATTTACATTTTAAACATTATTATTACCAATTTAATAGGGTAAACATTATGAACCATTTTAAAAAAGTTTTTATTTTTACTATCATAACATTCTTTTTTGCTGGATGTGCTAAAGACGAGCCTCAAGGTTTATCTGATGCAGAATTGATTCAAGCAATTATTGATGCTGATGATAAAATAGAGGTTGAGATGGAGGGTCTACCATCTTCAGCAAAGTCTACGATGGAAGATAATTATTTATCTGAATATTATCATTTGCAATCCCTAAAAGCTTCAAATCTTGGTTACGAAGTATCTATAGCTGGGAGACCTGGACGTTTAGGAAAGCGCAGTGAATTATATTTTGACGTAGAGGGTAAAAAATTAGATTATTCAGAATATGAAAAAGACTATCGGTTTGATGAGGATGATTATTACAGCAGAGGTGAATCTAGAGATAAGAGAGACTGGGAATGTTTTAGTATTGAATTTCCGATAACGGTGACTACTCCTATTGGCAACACGTATACCTTTGAAGATGAAGAATCTATAAAAGAATATTATGAAGCTTATGAGGTTGATGAAGATGTCTCGGTTGTTTATCCTATTAAAATAACCGATAATGATGGTGAATTAATTACTATTGATAGTGATGAAAGATTAGAGGAAACATACAAAAATTGTTACGGCCAAGAAAGAGATTGGGATAAAAACAAAAATTGTTTTTCTATTTTATATCCAGTTTCATATCTAATGCCTGATGGTACAACAATTGAAATTCCTGCTGATGATGAAGAAAGTTGGACTGAATTAAAATCTTGGTATGATGACAACCCTAATTCTGATGAAAGGCCTTCTCTTCAATATCCAGTAGACATTATCTATGAAATTGATGTAGACGAGGGTACCCAAGATCAAAGAATAGTCACAATTAACAGTGAAGGTGAGATGATAGAAGCGAAAGAGGAATGTCGTGAAATGTGGGGCGAGTATTATGACGACTGGAAAGAACGCGAATGCTTTGAGTTAGTATATCCAGTTTCATATCTAATGCCTGATGGTTCAACAATTGAAATTTCTACTGATGATGAAGAAAGCTGGGCTGAATACAAATCTTGGTATGATGATAACCCTGAATCTGATGAGAGACCTTCTTTACAATATCCTGTAGAAATTACTTATAGAACAGAGGAAGGAACTGAAACTCAAATCATTAATAGTGAAGAGGAGATGGTTTCTGCTAAAGAGGAATGTCGTGAAGTAGAGAATGAAGAGGATGAAGGATATGATTGTTATGAATATGTCTATCCGATCACGTTTATATTGCCAGATGAATCAACTGTAGAAATATTAAGTGCAGATGATGAGCCTAGCTGGGGATTAGTTCGAAGATTCTATGAAGAAAATCCGAACTATGAAAAAGAGCCTATTTTACAATTTCCAATAGAGGTCGTTGTTGGAGGTGATATGGTTTTTGTTTTTGATACCAGCGAGGCTTGGGAAGTATTTTTAGAAGAAAATTGTGAGAGGCAGGATTAAAATTTTATTTATTGAATCTTAAGAAAGGAACGTTATGAATAACTGTTGTTCAAAAGGTTGTAAATGCTGTGACGGCGGATGTGATTGTATCTGCTGTAATATAGGTCAATCGTGTATGAGCGGTTGTGCTCGAAATTGCTGTAAGAGTAATTGTTGCTGCGCTAGCTAATTCTAATCAATATTTGAAGTGCTTGATTTTCTCGCCTTCATCTCCAATTTTTGTCATCGCTTCAATGCCCATGTCAATATGTAAATCGACGTATTTTTGAGTAACATCTCTATCTTTTTCTTCTGTTTTTATTCCTTCTGGAATCATTGGAGTATCACTGACTAGTAACAAAGCTCCTCTATTAATTTCATTCGAAAATCCAGTTATAAATAACGTCGCAGTCTCCATATCAATTCCCATGACTCTTATTTTTCTCAAATATTTTTTAAACTTGTTATCATGTTCCCATACCCTTCGATTCGTTGAATAGATAACACCTGTCCTATATTCAATTTTTCTTTCAACTAATATATCAGAAACATATTTATGAAGTTTGAATGAAGGCATTGCTGGTACTTCTTTGGGAAAATAATCATCGCTAGTTCCTTCACCTCGAATTGCTGCGATTGGCAGAATAAAGTTACCAATATCAGTTGTCTTCTTTAATCCACCACATTTTCCAAGGAATAGTATTCCCTTGGGGTTGATTGAAGATAGTAAATCCATAATAGTAGCTGCATTTGCGCTACCAATACCAAAATTGATAATACCAAGACCATTCGAATTAACAGAAGATGTCATCGGTCCACCAATTCCATTTATTTTACAACCAAATCGCTCTGAAAATTTTTCTACGTAATTATGAAAATTTGTTAAAAGTATCCAATCTCCATAATCTTTAGGGTTCGTGCCAGTATATCTTCTAAGCCAATCAAAAGCTATATCTTTCTTTTTTGTCATGTGTTATTTTAAGATATAAATTTTGAGGAAAAAATGCAAAATATAGCCACAGATCTTTTTAGTAAATGGGCAGATAATGGAAAGGATAGAGGTATGGCACGATCTCATAGCCCCGCTGTAAATCAAATTTTAGATAAAACTCTTTCTGAAACGAAATCTAACTTTAATTTCGCGGATGCTGGTTGCGGTAATGGGTGGGTTGTAAGGAAAATCAGACAAATGCCAAATTGTAAAAACTCTATTGGTGTAGATGGAGCAAAATCTATGATTCAAAATGCAAAAAAAATTGATCCCGGTGGCGAATATTTTCTTGAAGATTTATTAAAGTGGTCTCCAAAAAATAAAATTGATTTTGTTTTTAGTATGGAGGTTTTTTATTATTTCAAGTCACCTAAAACACTTACTAAACATATAGTTGATAAATGGTTAGCACCAGGTGGCATGCTAGTTATCGGACTAGATCACTATATTGGTAATCCAGATAGTTATAGCTGGGCAAAGGATTTAAATGTCCACATGACACTCAAAGATGAAAAAGAATGGGTGCAAATATTTAAAAGTGCTGGTTTGTCTAGTTGTTATAATTTTAGAGTAAATGCGTCAAATGAGTTTCCTGGAACTTTATGTGTTGTCGGTCAATTGAAAAACTAAAGCGATTTCTCCATTAATCGGTTCAGTCTTTTAACAAACCCAGCAGGGTCCTCAAGTTTAACACCCTCTTGCAATAAGGCCTGTTCATAAATCATCAATACTCCATCGTCAAATGCTTTTCCTTTGCGCATAGCAACAAGCTTTTTGATAATTTTATGTCCAGGGTTTATTTCTAAAATAGGTTTAATCTCAGGCATACCCACTTGACCAGTTGCTCTCATAATTTCTTGCATTTGAGCAGTGGGGTCATTTTCATCCGCAACTATACATGAGGGTGAATCACTAAGACGATTCGACGATTTAACGTCTTTAACTTTATCACCTAAAACGGATTTCACCTTTTTAATAAGAGGCTTGAGTTCATCTTTCTTATCTTTGCTATCATCTTTATTTAATTCATCGGCAGCGCCGCTTCTATTAACTGATTTCAAACTCTTTTCTTTAAAAGTAGGCACAGAAGGCATTATAATTTCATCAATTTCATCATCAAGTATTAATACTTCTATATCTTTTTTCTTATACATTTCTAAAAGTGGAGAGTTTCTTAAGGCGAGCTCATTGGTACCAGTAATGTAATAAATAGATTCTTGATCACTACCCATACGATCCACGTATTCTTGAAGGGAAACAAAGCCATTTTCCTTTGTGGATTTAAACCTTAAAAGTTCTGTTAAAGCTTCTTTATGTTCGAATTCTTGATAGACACCTTCTTTAAGTAATCTTCCGAATTCATTATAAAATCCCTCATACTTGTCTTTATTTTTTGCTATCGTCTTTATTTTGTCTAATACTTTTTTTACGGAGTTTGATTTTATTTTAGCCATTACCTTATTCTGTTGAAGAATCTCTCTACTAACATTAAGAGGTAAATCAGATGAGTCAATCACACCTTTAACAAATCGTAACCATGTAGGCAGGAGTTCTTTTTCATCATCTGTAATAAAAACTCGATTTACATAAAGTTTAACTCCTGGCTGGTAATCAGCTCTGTAAATATCTGCTGGAGCTTTTTTTGGAATGAAAAAAAGTACTGTAAACTCTAACATACCTTCTGCGGAGCTGTGAACCCAATCCAATGCATCTTCTGCGTCATATGATAATGTCTTATAGAATTCATTGTAATCTTTTTTCTTCAACTCACTTTTAGGTCTTTTCCAAAAAGCAGTAGCATCATTTATTTGTTCATTTTTCTGCGTTTTCCCTTTTTCTTTACCTTCATCATCATATTCAGTATCTTCGTAAGAAAGAAAAATTGGGAAATCAATATGGTCAGAATACTTCTTTATAGTACTTTCAATTTTCCACCTACTTGCAAATTCTTTACCTTCATCGTTCAGATATAAAATAATTGTAGTACCTGTATCTTCAGTTTTCTGCGGTACAATCTCATATCCTGATTTTCCATCGCTAGTCCACTTATTCCCTTGTTTATGACCAGCTTTTTTAGAAATAACTTCGACTTTATCAGCAACCATAAAACATGAATAGAATCCAACACCAAATTGACCAATTAAATTTGAATCTTTTTTGGCATCACCAGACATTTTAGATAAAAAGTTTTTTGTTCCTGATCGGGCTATTGTACCAAGATTATCTTTAAAGTCTTTTTTGCTCATCCCAATACCACTATCCCTAATGGTCAACGTTGGGTTATCGCCTTCTTCAAATTCTATATCAACTCTTGGTTCAAACTTTAGAGACTTAAATTCATCTTGAGTCAGGGTCAAATATTTGAGTTTGTCAAGTGCATCAGAAGAGTTAGATATTAATTCTCTCAAAAATATTTCTTTTTGTGAATACAATGAATGTATTATTAATTGTAATAGCTGACTTACTTCGGTTTGAAATGTTTGTTTTGCCAATGGAAACTCCGTTTAATTATTATTTTGATATTCTTGATATATATCATCAAAAATTATACCTACATAGGTTTTTCTGCCACAATGGCATCACAATTAGTTGCTAATTAAAACATCTTTAAATATGACATAATAGATATAAGGATTTTTAAACATAAAGCTTGTTTAGTATTAATCATTAAATTGGAACGTGATTTTTAAGTCTCAAACAAAAATATTTATTTCATTATTTTTCTTTTTTTGTAATGCTAATGCACAAATGATTGAAAATCAAAAATGTGGGGCATTGCCTGACCACATCAATTCAGAAAGAAACTGGGGATATGGTTATAATGATTTAATTAGCGATTTATCAGAATGGTCTCAAAGTCCATATGTGGTAATTGACTCCATTGGGGCGTCCGTTCAGGGAAGAGGTATTTGGGAATTAATTATATCAGACCAACATAGTTCATTAACCTATAAAAGAGTATATATTCATGCTCGTACACACCCTGGCGAGGAAGAATCTTTTTGGGTTGCTGATGAAATTATAAATTTTTTAATTGCGGATACACCTGAGGCAGCTCTAATAAGAGCGAATACTATTTTCCATATTGTACCTATGCATAATCCAGATGGTGTTGAATTGGGATATTCAAGAGAAAATGCTAATGGTCTTGATATTGAAAGTGGCTGGGATGATGATGAACTCCAGCCTGAAGTTTCTGCATTACAAAACAGATTTATAGAACTTTCTTTCGCCATACCAAATCCGATTCAAGTAGCATTAAATATGCATTCAGCATATGCGTGTAAAAGGTATTTTGTTTATCATCATGAAAATGGGACAAGTAGGTATTTTGCAGATTCAGAAAAAGATTTTATATCAGGAATCCAGCTTTATTATCCAGGTGGTTTTGAAAATTGGAATTATTATGTAAGTTGGTCTAGTAGTACACCTGATCAATATCCTGAAAGTTGGTGGTGGTTCAATTATGCAGAGAATGTTATGGCTCTAACTTATGAAGATATGAATTGTAGTGATGCTGGAAACTATAATTTAACTGCAAGTGCCATCATTAACGGAATTTGTGATTTTATAGGTGTCAATATTGCCGGTGTTAAAAAGTCATCTGAGATACCCGAAGATTTTGTTTTAAAACAAAATTATCCTAACCCATTTAATCCTATTACAAACATTGATATAGAATTGGAAAAAATGTCATTTTTAAAAATCTCTATAATTGATATCGAAGGAAAAGAAATAAAAGTGATAGGTAATCAAAATTATTCTGCTGGAAGCATTACGTTACAATGGGACGGAAGCAATGCTGATGGTCATCAAATGCCTTCAGGTATTTATTATTGCAGATTAAAATCTGATGTATCAGTTATTTCTAAAAAAATGATATTAATTAAATAATTAGATTTGGTGCTTTTCTTGCAGCCAAAATAAAATATCATTTAAGCAATCATTTGATATTGTATGCCCAGTGTCATATTCATTATAAGTGTGTGATAAACCAACTTTTTTCAATCCTAAATCAGTCATCCTTCCCATGTGAATGGGAATCACTTCGTCAGCGGTGCCGTTACTTACAAATATTTCTAAATTCTTAATCTTTTCAATATCTATTTCTTTAATATCTTCTTCAGCCTTATAAAAACCACAAATAGCAATGAGTCCATTGAACTCGGAAGGATTTGTCAAACCACTCAATAACGTAAATGTTGCTCCTTGACTGAAGCCAAGCAGGTAAGAATTTTTTGATTTAATGTTGAATTCTTTTTTAAGGGTTTTTATAGATTTAATAATTGCATTTCGGCTTGTAATTCGTTGCTCTGGTTTTGGATATCTTCTTAAATTATTCAAATCTAATTCAGCCCAAGCCCACCCTCCAAAACCTAAGGATATAGGAGCTTGAAAACTTATTATCCTCCATTCATCAGCAAAAAAATGGTTCAATGAAAACAAATCATCCATATTACTTCCGATCCCATGGAGAAGAAAAATAGTGGGAGTGTCTGTAGACTTGTTTAAAGGTTCTTTGATTCTATATTTAAGAATTGAATCTATATTATTTTTTGTCATAACATTTTTACATTTAAAAGATTTTCATTCATGTGAGAGAGAGTTATTCATAACTTAAATATTCTTTAAATAGGTTTTTACTAAATGAAACTTAATCATAGCTCAGCAAATTCTTTTAGCGAATTAATTCGTTACATCTATCCTTGGAGAGGCAAGGCCATATTTGCATCCACTTGCTCGGTTTTAAATAAAATTTTTGATATAGCACCTGAGGTACTAATAGGCGTTGCTGTAGATCTAGTGGTCGAAAAGGAAAATAGTTTTGTTGCTTCTTTGGGTTTTAGTTCAATTGAAAGTCAGGTAATATTTTTAGGAGTAATCACTTTTGTAATTTGGGCTTTAGAATCAACATTCCAGTATATTTACTCGATCCAGTGGCGTGGCCTGGCGCAAGATGTTGAACACGAAATTAGAGTCTCCGCATATGATCATGCTCAAAGGCTTGGATTGAGTTGGCACGAAAATCAATCTACTGGAAATATTACAGCTATATTAAATGATGACGTAAACCAATTAGAAAGATTCTTAAATAATGGAATTAATCAAATTATTCAAGTTCTTGTATCGACAGTTTGTATTGGAATCATTTTCTTCTATATTTCTCCAATAATTGCATCAATTGCGGTTCTACCTGTTCCAATTATTTTCGCAGTTAGTTTCTTATTTCAAAAAAAACTTTCGCCAAGGTATAGAAGTGTAAGAGATAAAGTCGGAGCGCTTAATTCTTCTGTGTTCAATAACTTATTAGGTATACAGACAATAAAAAGTTTTATGTCTTTTAAAAATGAAAAAAATAGAATTAGTCATTTAAGTAAAGATTATCAAAAAGAAAATATTAATGCCATCTCTATAAGTAGTGCGTTTGTGCCTGTGATTCGCATGGGAGTATTGGCTGGGTTTTTAGGCACTATATTGATTGGAAGTCACATGGCTTTGAGCGGTACTTTAGCTGTTGGTTCTTACAGCGTCCTGGTTTTTCTTACTCAAAGATTTCTGTGGCCGTTTACTACATTAGGAACTTTGGTCGATGATTTTGAAAGATCTATGGCATCGAGTAAAAGAATCTTTGACCTGTTAAAAACCAATGAACACATACCAGAAAATACTGATCCCAAAATTGTAGATAACTTGAAGCAAGACATTCGATATACTAACGTTTCTTTTAGATATCCAAACTGTGCAGATTTATTTCATAATTTTAGTATGGAAATTAAATATGGATCATCAGTTGGAATTGTTGGAGATACGGGATCTGGCAAAACTACTTTAGCAAAATTGTTATTGCGTCTTTATGATCCGTTATCAGGGAAAATTTTTATTGGTGATGATAATATTTCAAATATTTCTATTGAAAACTTAAGAAGTAAGATTGGCATTGTAAGCCAAGATACATTTCTTTTTAATGCTTCGATAAAAGAAAATATTAGCTACGGAAATCAATCTTGTTCAGACGAAGAAATTATTCTTGCTGCAAAGCAAAGTCAATGTGATGAATTTATTTCATCAATGAAAGATGGTTACGATACATTAATTGGTGAGCGTGGTCAACGACTTTCAGGCGGGCAGAGGCAGCGTTTAGCGATTGCAAGAGCTATCGTAAGAAATCCAGATATACTCATATTTGATGAGGCGACTTCTTCTGTTGATAATAGAACCGAAAGGTTGATTCAAAAATCATTTTTTGATTTGAAGAAAAATCGTACGATGATTATAGTTGCACATAGATTATCTACCATTCGTAATTGTGATAATATTTTTGTTATAAAAGATTCTAAAATTCATGAATCTGGTACGCACGACGAGTTAATGAAGAACAATACAAGTTTTTATGCAGAATTATGGAATATTCAAACAGGAAAGAAAATTTAATTGCTCGCTGCCTGGTATAACAAATTTGGCCTAGCGGAAAAGGTACTTAAAATTGGAGAATTCGACGAACCAGTACCTAAAGTTGGAGAGGTTAAAGTTCGTGTTTTTTTTTCAGCAGTTAATCCTTCTGATACAAAAAAAAGATTAGGATCAAATCCATTGGCTCTTGATCAAGGTCCAATAATTCCTCACAGTGATGGAGCAGGAGAAATAATCGATGTCGGTAATGATGAATTAAAAGATAGAATAGGCGAAAGAGTCTGGCTATATGAGGCGCAGCATAATCGAAATTTTGGAACCTCTGCCGAGTTCATTTGCTTGCCTTCAATTAATGCGGTTCGCCTTCCTAAAAACACTAACTATGACGTTGGCTCGATGATGGGTATTCCAGCTATCACAGCGCATAGATGTGTTCATAATGGTGGTCGCATTGAAAATCGTTATGTTTTAATTACTGGAGGTGCAGGCAGGGTAGGAAATTATGCTATACAATGGGCAAAGCAAGCAGGTGCTGTTGTTATAACAACAGCCTCTAACTCAAAAAGTATTAATCAGTGTCAAAATGCCGGTGCAGATCTTGTTCTAGAACATCCTTCAAAACTTTTTGTAGATCAAGTTATGGATTATACGAATGGCCAAAAAATAGATAAAATAATAGATGGTGACTTTGGAGTTAATCTTAATTATTTATTGGCAGTTATTAAACCAAATTGTGAAATAGTCACTTTTGCATCAATGTCGGAAATGCATCCTAAAATACCATTTTACAAAATGATGAATACGAATCTTAATTTAAAAATGGTTTTTGTTTATGATATTCCCCCAGAAGCTAAAATCAATGCAATAAATGATATAACTGTTGCTTTAAAAAAGGAAAGCTTGATTAATAGGTTATCTTACAAATATGAACTAAAAGATATTAGTAATGCTCATATTAAAATTGAGAGCAGTACAACCACTCAAGGCGTTATTTTATTAAGCATATAAAGAAAAAGTGTTTATAGCCTAATTGTTTTATCAACCATTCTTTTAATTGAATCCTCTGAATTATAATTATTTACTTCGCTAAGTAGAATCCATTTAACATCATGTGATTCATCGCTAACAATTATCTCGCTTTTAATTGGATCTGCCTCTAACAGAAACCTAACGTCGTAGTGAAAGTGTCTAGGATCATCATTCATAGACTCGATTTCATGGATGTCTAGATCAAAAATCTCTTCACTTAATAATTTAAAATTACTAAACCCAGATTCCTCTTCGGACTCTCGTAGTGCTACATTGATAAGATTATTATCACCATCTGCATGTCCACCAAGTTGAAGCCACATGTTTAATTTTTTATGATGTGTCATTAAAACAGCATTTTTTGCAGGATTTATTATCCATGCTGAGCCAGTAAAATGACCTTTTGTATTATCTTTACTGAAGCAATTTTTATTGTTTTTATAAAAGTTTAACATCTTTATTGCATTCGTATCATGCTTGTTTTCTTTTATATAATTTTTTAAAAGGATATCTAAAGTTTTCATGAAATTACCATGTCGGTATTTTGGGGATGTCCTAAAGTAAGTATTCTTTTCAATTATTAATTAAGTAAACAACAAATCTTTTAAAATTTCGTCAATTATTAGACGTACAGCAATAATAGACAAACAAATTTTAAATAATATTTTAAAAGTCTTTTCAGATATAACACCCAATAGTTTTTTTCCAATAAGAGTTCCAAAATAAACCGATATCATTAGCGGTAATAATAATTCTAAATGTTTGGAATAATCTAATTCAAAGTAATAGATAAAAATTGGTACTTTACCAAGATGAGACACTATTTGGCATGTTGCTTTGTTAGCAATAACTTCTTCTTTTTTTAAATTTATTTTTAAAAAAAATGGAGCGATCAATGGACCTACAGCACCTATAAAAATTGATGTCAACCCTCCAAGAATTCCGACATAAAAAAAGTTATGTTTTTTTATGTCTTCTTTTTTCCTCAAATAGACAAACCATAGGATATATATTCCTATAAGAGGCTTTAAATAGTCAAAAGTAATTTGATTAGCTGATTCAACTTTATATAGATTAATTAACGCTATGATAATACTTATGGAAATCATTGAACCAATAATCGAACCAAAAAAGTAATTAAAAACCAAATCTTTCTTTATTGCATTTCTAAAGACGAAAGCTCGAGTACTATTGCCTACTAATTGTATCATACCGTGCAATGCGACCACCAAATAACCTTCTGGAATAACTAATGCCATTATGCCAAGTAAAATAATTCCACCACCCATACCAATCATTGCTGATATTGCAGATGTAAAAAGAGATGCAATTATTAGATATAAATATTCCATTAAAATTTTTTCAAACTTTAATAATCATATTTATTTTAAGATAATAGTATCTAGTAAACGAATGTTCGAAGGGCTAAGGATTCTGCCATATTTAGCGCGAATAAGAGAATAAAAGGCGATATATCTATATTAAGTGATGAGGTAGGAATCAAATTTCTAATTGGTTTAAGCAAAGGTTCTGTAACATTAAAAACAGTACGAGTAATCTCATTGTATTGATTGTGGGGAATCCAGCTAAGGATTACCCTTGCCCATACAAAAAGGTCCAAAATAGCAAAAATGCCTTTAACAAGTTTGAGTGTACTAAGAATATCCATTTTGGCTTTGTTAAACGTAGGTAGTTTGTATGGTATTAGAAGTAATTATACTATTCTTTGACTGAATTAATTTGAAGCATCGTAGGATAGTTTAATTGTATATCATCGCTACCTACACCATCAAAAGGGTCTTCTAAATCTTCTTGAATATTGTCGAGAATAGTTAAGACTAAACTGTAAATAGTTGCCATTATAATACCAAATTCAAGTCCTCGCTCAATAGCAACATGAGCAAAGAATGGACCGAAGATTATTGGAAAAATATTAAGAAAAACTTTAGTGTATGCACGTAGAGAGTTTGGAGTTCGATAATTTTTTATATTAATAATATTTTCAAGCTCAACAGTCATTAATCTTAAATTTTCATTTGACCTAACATTTTCAGGGTCAAGGACAAAAGGTCTTAATTTTTCATTTGACATTGATACTTCGCCGATTAGCTTTATTATTTGATTATATGTTTCAGATTTTGGGTTTTTTGAATTCAAGTAATCATATATTTTTGCGAATAAATTTTTGTAAATACCATCAAGTCTTTCTATGTGCTCATTTCGGTCTAGTGCTTTGTTTTGGCGGTTTTCTTTTTGTTTTTCATTAATCCAATGAGTGTGTGCAAATCTTATTGATAAAGCACTAGCTTTAAAGATAGAATAATGTTCAAGGGCTTTTTCTCTGCGATTATATGCAGCATGGATAGAAAAAACAATTGGGAATACAATTGCTATGCTTATTAGGTCTGTGGGAACAATGAAATGAAAATCAAGTTCATAGCAGAGGGTAGTAGTCGCACATGCTGCGGCAATCACAACTAGTGATTTAGTATTAATAACTGAAAAAAAATCTTGTAGAACTTTAGACATCTCGCAATTTATTCAACTTTTTAAACATAACAAAAAATATTCTTTAAACTTTATCTTGATTCATTTTTTAAATACATTCTTCTCCTATTTAATCGCACAATTTTTAATAACAAATAAGAAACTAGATAAAATGAAAAAAATATTACTCACATTAACTATGATTTTTGGGGCAATTCCCTCTCTGCTTATGGCATCCTCATCAGCAGGTTCTAGTCCAAAAGAAATTTCAATTTTTCTAATGTTTACTAGTTTGTTTGGTGGTTTGGGGATGTTCTTGTATGGGATGGAGATGATGAGTGGTGGCATGAAGATTGCCGCTGGTAATAAAATGCGTTCTGTATTAGAAAAACTAACTTCAAATCGTTTTTTGGCTGTTGGCGTTGGTGCTTTCGTTACCATGGTCATTCAGAGTAGTAGTGCGACTACTGTAATGTTAGTTAGTTTTGTTAACTCTGGACTTTTAACCTTTGTTCAAGGCCTAGGTGTTATACTTGGTTCTAATATTGGAAGCACAATTACAGCACAGATTGTTGCTTTTAAGGTTACCGACTACGCACTTGCTTTGGTTGCTGTTGGTGCATTGATGGCTTTATTTTCAAAGAAAGATTCCACAAAAAATATTGGATTCGTTATTCTAGGGTTCGGCCTGCTTTTTTATGGAATGAAAGTGATGTCTGATACAATGAAGCCGCTTCGTTCAAACCCTACATTTAATGATATTTTAATTAGCCTTGAAAATCCATTTATGGGGATTTTAGCTGGTGCTGCATTTACTGCACTCATTCAAAGTAGCAGTGCAACTACGGGTATTGTCATCACTCTTGCAAGTGGAGGATCAATAACGCTCGAGGCGGGTATACCACTTATACTTGGTGCAAATGTAGGAACATGTGTGACTGCTTTGCTTGCTGGGTTGAATGCTTCCAGAGAGGCAAAGAGAGTTGCAATTGCCCATGTAACATTTAATTTGCTTGGTGTAGCGCTTTTTTGTTTTTGGATTCCAACCTTTGCAGAATTCATTTCTCAAACATCTGATAATATTCCAAGACAAATCGCCAATGCACATACTATCTTCAACATTTTGGCGACCGTTGTGTTTATTCCTTTTACGCCCTTAGTTGGAAAGCTAATTGTAAAATATTTTCCAGATGAAAATATCAATCGAGATATAAGCAAACCAAAAGTAATGCATCTAAATGATGACGTTTTTGATACTCCAACTGTTGCTATTTCAAATGCTCAAGCTGAAATCAGAGGAGTAATTGGTTTACTTGAGAGAGTGGTTGGCTCTGTTGCTAAACCATTTATTTCTAATGATTCTTTACACGATATCGAAAATGATGAAGAAGATTTTGAAGCTGGTCTTCAAAACCGTATGGAAAAGATTACTTTTTTGAATAATGAAATATCATCCTATTTAATTAAAGTCAATAATCAAGATCTAAATGATGTGCAATCAAGGGAAGTTTTCACACTAGTTTCTGTTGTGCACAATATTAACTCTGTAAAAAACAGTGTAAACCTTAGATTACACGATTTACTAATAAAAAAAGAGAGCCAATCTAAAGAATTATCTGATAACCTTATTCAAGAAGTTGAATCCTATCATAAAAAAATTATCAAGCAGATAAAAAGGTTGGGTAAGTTTTTTGAAAAATATGATAAAGATAAAATAGATAAAATTGTCAGTAAAGGTAAAAAGTTTAAAGATCTTGAAGAAAAATATCGAATTGAGCACATAAAACGTTCAAATTCCAATAGCGAAGATGATGCTCAAAAACAGATTTATCTGGACCTTATGGATATGTTAAAAGAGATAAGCATCTTTATTGATTTAATAGCAGAAAGATTAGCAGAGCTTGATACGGCTGAATAAAAGATTTTTGTAGAAATAAATATATTTTATTCTAATTTTAGGCATGTCTAAAAAAACTTACACAGGTCAGAGTCATGTTCAACAGGTAATTTTTAATTTGGCAGCTTTTATGATTGTTGTTGCTGGATTAAGAGCGGCTAGTGATATATTGATACCTTTATTGCTGGCAATCTTTATATCGGTAATTGCAAATCCACTCGTTGCAAAGCTTAGATCAAAAGGCATACCTATTTTGGGTGCTATCTTAGTAGTTATTTTTGGAATTGTTGCCGTAGGAACGGGCATCGCTTCTCTTTTAGGAACTTCTTTGAGTGATTTTAAAGAAAATCTTCCTAGATATAAAGAAATGGTGAACGCTTCTGCTACTAGTTTTCTCGAGTTCTTTGAGCAGTTAGGATTGCAAATTTCTGGCTCTGCAATTATTGAAAGGTTTGATCCTGGTGCTGCAATGTCATTGACTTCATCCTTGTTATCTGGTTTTGGCGGTGTTTTAAGCAGCGGTCTTCTAATTCTATTGATGGTTGTTTTTATGTTGCTCGAAGCAACAATATTTAGATTTAAAATCAGGCATATTTTTGGAACTCAAAGTGATGGTGCTAGCCAAGTTGATTCCTTTTCTGATACAGTTAATAGATATATGCTTATTAAAACGGGTACTAGTTTAGCTACAGGTTTTATTGCCACAATTTGGTTAATGTTTTTGGGTGTTGATTATCCGCTACTATGGGGCTTCTTAACTTTTCTATTCAATTATGTTCCGACTGTTGGTTCAATTATAGCAGCCGTGCCACCAGCGTTATTAGCATTAATTCAATACGGTGTTGTGACATCACTATTATCGTTATCAGGTTATTTGTTCATAAATATATCGATAGGAAGTATCTTAGAGCCGAGATTATTAGGCCATGGTTTAGGCCTTTCTACTTTAGTTGTTTTTATATCTCTACTTTTCTGGGGCTGGGTATTTGGACCCGTTGGTATGGTACTATCGGTGCCCTTAACAATGACAATAAAAATCGCACTATCAAATTCTGAAAGTGCGAGGTGGATCAGTACATTAATGGATGCTCCTATGACTTTTAAATCTGAAGAATAGTTATTTTTTTTTTATTATTGTCGTAAAGTATCCTGCTAATATTGCCAAGATTACAGACGGCAGTAGCACATCTATTTTTTCAAAATAGATACCAATATTGTCTAATTTCGGCACCAAAAATTTGAAAATTGGTACAGATAAAAATCCTGTAACCATAGATGCAATCGCCCCACTTTCATCAAAATCATTCCAAAAAATTGATAGTATAATTACAGGGCAGAATGTAGCTGCAATACCTGACCAACCAAAAATAACAAACCAAAATATAGTTCGGTCGGGAGATATAATAGATACACTTATTGCAACAAATAAAGCAAAAAGTGCTAACCCTAAAGTAATTTTTTTAGAAAGTTTTATTAGAGTTTTTTGGTCAATTAGTGGATTAACAATTTTTTGGTAAAAATCCCTTGTTACTGCACTAGAAGCAACTACAAGTAATGAATCTACAGTCGACATCACTGCAGATAACAATGCAGCAATATATATACCCACAACAATCGTAGGCATGATTTCTATTAAAAGTAAATACAATACATTTTCACCTGCAGTCCCTAAAACTGTTTCGGGATTTTGACTGTTCGCAGTGAACATGAAACGTCCTATCATGCCAATCATGACAGCGCATGAGCTTGATACTAAGGTATAAATGACAGCAACAACTTTTCCTTTTTTTATTTCTTGAGTGTTTTTTATTGCTATAAATCGAACATAAACTTGAGGTGACCCTAGAAAACCTATGCCTATTGATAATAAACCTATTACAGATAAAAAGTTCATAAAAGTAAATCCACCATCACCCCAAATATTTACCAAAGCAGGGTCGATATCCTTAAGCCCTTGTAAAAAAGCTATTTTATTAGGTAATTGTAAATAAGCAGTAATAGGAAGAACTAATAATGCTAAAAACATTATAGATCCTTGAAAAAGATCAGACCATGCAACGGCTAAAAATCCGCCAGAAAATATATAAGCCACAACTATTCCAAATCCAATAAGAATGCCAAAATAATAGTTGTAGCCTAAAAAAGATTCAAAAGCTTTGCCTGTTATATCTATCTGAGCGCTAACATAAATAACTACAAATGCAGACAGAGCCGTTGCCGCAATAATTCTTATTGTATTTGTTTTTGAGTTAAAATGACTATGCAAAAAATCAGGTACTGTTATTGATTTATAGTTATCAGTAAGTGTTTTGAATTTTTCAGCCATAAAATGCCACGAGAGAAACACGCCTAAGACTTCGCCAAGTACAATCCAAAACGCACTAAAACCCATTACAGCGCCCATACCCGTCACTCCTAACAGTAACCATCCTGATTCTCCCGTTGCTCTAGCGGATAGTGCTGCAATCCAATAGTTTAGTTTTTTACCACCTACATAATAATCGCTAACATTATTAACTTTTTTTGAAGCAGCAACACCAATGCCTATTAAAATTGAAAAATAGAGGACTAAAATTATTTCCATTAACAAAAATCAGGTAGTTTGTAATTTATTTTGACTATACATTGTTTTAAAGTAACCTATTTTTATTTCACATTTGGGTTTGATTTCATATAATTTTGAATTTTGGTTTTTTAAGAGGATGATTACGTGCATGTATGTTAAATTATTAGTCACAAATAATTATTTGTAATTATGCTTAAACAACTTTCTATATCAATATTTTTTGTCTTTATTTATTTTTCTGAGCTAAGTGCTTGTAAAATTTGGGCTATTATTTCAAAACAGGATCGTTCTCTAAATATCCAAAGCCAAGATGAATTATTTTTAGTTAATGAGCAATTAGGTGTTTATTACAATCAGAGTCAATATAATGCAAATGGCTGGTCTGTTTTACAATATCCGTTATCTCAAACTGCTGATGGAATAAATGTCTACAGGTCTGCCTTACCTGCAAATTATGATTCTCTAAATTATTGGAATGAGATGCTTTCTATTTTTAATGATTTTAATTCTAAAATAGCGATTGCTCATCTTCGTGCAGCAACATCTGGCGCTAGTGATATTCCAAACCCTCATCCATGGATTTTTGAAGGGGAAAAAACTTTTTCTTTCGTACATAATGGCGGAGCGTCAAAGGATTTATTGTATGATATAATAACAGAAGATGGAATTAATGAAGAATGGTTAAATCAAAACCCTCCTCAAACTTTTGGAGCTGGAGATTGGGAAGCAGAGGGGTGGAGCGCGGTTGTGGATTCAGAATTAATTATGCTTTTAATTATGAAGATGATTACTTCTCAGGGAGACGTAATTGAAGGCTTAAATACAGCTTTAAGATTAATGCTTGAAGCTGGTATAAATCCATACATGTTAAACTTTGTTTTCTCTGACTCGGATAACCTTTATATCTATGGGGGGAACAATGGACTTAAAATTATGGAAACAGAGGAATATTATTCTGTAATGACTACTCCACCAATATCAGATTCTGATTATACATGGGATCCCATTGCTTCAAATGAATTGGTGGTCATTAACCCCAATGAACTCATCAGGCACCCTACTTTTGTTATTCTTGAAAATGACAATTCTGGTCTAGTTATCCCAAAGAATCCAAAGTTGTTTAATCCATATCCTAATCCTTTCAATGGTCGAATTTCATTAAGCTTTGATGTTGATATATTAGAAGCTTCATCAATATCGATTTATACTGTTGATGGGAAGAAAGTCTTTAATAGGAAAATTAGTGAAAAAGATAAAAGTAAAGGAAAAATTTATTGGAGTCCGACTAGCAGTTCAACAGCTAATATATCTAGCGGAATATACATAGTCCAATTAATCTCAGAAGGGATTACAAGTTCATCAAAGATAATGTTTATAAAATAAGCAATTATTTTGTAATATCGCCGGCACTGCTGTAAATGTACACAAAAAATTAGGAGCTATCATCTTGCCAAAAACTAAAGCCAAGCAAAAAAAAGAAAAAGTTGATGTAAAACAAATCGAAAAAGAAGTCGAAGCTATATCGAAAGAAGCAAAAGGCAAAAAAGGCGCGAAGGATAAAAAAGCAGCTGCGGCCGCACCCAAGACAAAAAAATCTAGTAAGGTCTCAAGCGGTAGTATAAGTATGTATCTTGCTGAAATAGGTCAATATAATCCTCTACCTCCAGAAAGAGAAGTTGAGTTAGCAATTAGGATTCAAAACAACGATGAAGCGGCTATGAAAGAACTTGTTGAAGCAAATCTTCGTTTCGTTGTTTCTGTTGCAAAAAAATATCAAGGTAATGGTTTATCTCTTGCTGATATAATAAATGAAGGTAATCTTGGACTAATAAAAGCAGCAAAGCGTTTTGATCATACAAGAGGTTTTAAATTTATTTCTTATGCTGTTTGGTGGATTCGCCAATCAATACTCCAAGCGTTGGCAGAGCAATCTAGGTTGATTCGTTTGCCTCTAAATCGTGTAGGTACTATTACGAAAATAACTCGAGCTGCTGAAAAATTAGAAGCAGAAGTTGAGAGACAACCAAAAGGTGACGAAATAGGTAATCAACTAGAAATGAGTGGTGATGAAGTATTAATGGCTATGCAATATTCTAGAAGACATAGTTCGCTGCATTCTCCGTTTCAAGATGGTGAGAATAGTAGTTTGCTCGATATAATTGAAGATGATCAGGCGGAAGAGCCAGAAGCTAATATCATGAGAGAATCGATGTCTGAAGAAGTAACTGGTGCCTTAGAGACATTATCGGGTAGAGAGAGATCTGTTCTCGAAATGTATTTTGGTATCAATCGAGATAGTGCAATGACATTAAATGAAATTGGTGAAGAATTTGATCTTACTCGTGAAAGAGTTAGACAAATTAAAGAAAAAGCAATTCAAAGATTGAGACATCGATCAAGAAGTAAAAGTTTGAGAAGATATCTAGGATAAAATAAAAAAGGAGCTCAGCTCCTTTTTTTTTGCTTATTTATACAATATTTTTCCTATTTTTAAGCTGCTGTTGTTTTAAAGAGCTCTTTGTTATTTTTTAATTAAACTCAAGAAGGCTAATCTATTGAAGAAATTATTTTTTAAGATTTTAGTATTGTGCTTAAGTGGCGTTTTAGTTGCGAATAATTCTACTCCAAATCGATCTGTTGATATACTGCATAGTTTAATTGACATAAAGATTGATATTTTATCTGAAAAAGTGACCGGAAAAGTTACCCATTCATTAAGTCCCTTAGGATCTGCTTTATCAGAACTTGAACTTGATGCAGAAGATATGATTGTTAGAAGGGTTCGAATTGGAAACAAAGACATTCCTTTTTTTCAAAGTGAAGAAAAGTTGCATATGGATTTATTAAAAAATTATGCATGGTCAGATACTCTTGATGTTACAATAAACTACACAGCAACTCCTCGTACCGGATTATATTTTTTCAAACCTGATTCACTTTATCCTAAGCGAAAAATGCAAGCATGGACTCAAGGAGAAGAAACAGATAATCATCATTGGGTGCCGATGTATGATTATCCTAATGAAAGGGCCACTTTTGAATGTATTCTAACTGTTGATAATAAACTCAAAGCTATTTCTAATGGAGAGTTAGTTTCTCTTCAAGATAATAAAGATGGAACGCATACGTTTCATTGGAGAGAAAATTTTCCAATGGTAGGGTATTTAATCTCTTTTGTTGTAGGTGATTATGTTAAAGTAGAAGATTATCATAAGGATATACCAGTTGCTTACTGGGTTTATCCCGAAAATAAAAATGAAGCTTTTCGTTCGTTTGGTAAAACTCCAGACATGATTGATTACTTTAATAACTTGACAGGAGTTTCTTATCCATTTGAAAAGTATGATCAAATAATCGTTTCAGAATTTATGTGGGGAGGGATGGAAAATATTACTTTAACTCACAATTCTGATAGGACAATGTTTGATTCAAAGGCGCATCCTGATCACAGTAGTGATGGTCTTGTTGCGCATGAGCTAGCGCATCAGTGGTTTGGAGATATGATTACAACTCGAAATTGGGCAAATATTTGGCTCAATGAGGGCTTTGCAACATTCTTTTCGAGGTTGTATTTGACAAAAGACAGAGGAAATGATGAGGGTGACTATATAAGACTTGGTGAAATAAGAAGCTTCAAACGGGCAGATAAAAATAAAAGAAGGCCGACTGTCGACTTTGTTTACGATGAACCTTTCGAACTTTTCAGCAGCCATGTATATGCAAAAGGAAGTTTGATTTTAACCATGCTTCGTGATGTACTTGGGGAGGAAGGTTTTTGGAGATCGATACGGAAGTATACCAATGAAAATAAATTAAAAAATGTGGAAACTAGTGATCTAAAAAAGACAATTGAAATGACCACGGGGCAAAATCTTGATTGGTTTTTTAAGCAATGGCTTTATGAACCGGGGTTTCCTAATTATGATGTT